>Ga0247810_10000125_pt1 | contig 125499 bp, 110 predicted proteins | sample UWRJL119311C1_FD_179918 | JGI IMG/M metagenome (GOLD analysis project Ga0247810, IMG submission 179918) | Plant litter microbial communities from Arlington Agricultural Research Station in Wisconsin, United States - UWRJ-L119-311C-1 | ecosystem: Environmental > Terrestrial > Plant litter >... | reverse complement strand
TTCATCCGTTCCCGCTCGCTATATAAGCCCAACTGAAGTTTTGTGTCTTCGGTATCAATCAGATGCCGTTTTTCTACATCGTACAATGCCCTCTGGTGTTTTATCTCTGCATCTGTTTGCATATCCATGATTTTAGTTTCGCTTATCATAGTCATACGTTTTAGCTCGACCATGGCGAGAGCATCTTCCACCTGCTCTGATTTATGTTTTTGACGTTTCTGCTGGCGTATAATTTCTTCTTTGATATGCTGTGGTTCACCGCAGGAGTCAGGTGGTTGGATAGCTGTGATGGAAGTTGCCCAGTATCTATCTTCAACTCTCTTGAATCGCAGTAGCCGTAAAATTTCATCTTTCTGACTGCTTGGACCTTGAAAGAGACCTTTCTCTACGTATTTGGTCAGAGAATAGGTGTGTGTTTTGTCCATAAATAGAAATGATTCCTCATTAACAAATGCCCACATTGTCTTCATCATCACTGTCAAGACACGCAGCGGATCAGAGGAATCTAGAGCGTGATGAAATATTGTCTTCCCATTTCCAAATTCAGACATGCTGCGAAGACGGATGTTGGCCCCTTGCAAAATCAAGCAGCGGATCCCTTCATCCAATTCCACCGGTTTCGGTTCATATTCCACAGCCTTCAGACAAAGCTCAGCAAGGGCGCTCCGACCATCATGACGATCACTAGGATAGTCAGGTGTATGTCCATATTTCATCAGTAATCGCATAGCTTTCAGGTTTAATTCGCGAGCCGCGTCATGCAGGCTTCCGTCATCACATTCTGCATCAGCTTGGAGCAGTGATTCCATTATTGAGGCATTGCCTAGACTACTTGCTAGAGCAAGAGGTGTATTTTCTTCTGGGTCCGAACCGGAGACGTTTGCACCGTTAGATATTAGCATTGATACAACATCTTGGCGTTGGTTTTTAATGGCGAGGATGAGTGGTGTAAGCCCAGATTTTGTTTTGAAATTAATATTCGCTGTACGGAAGTTAGTAGGAGCTAAGTTGAGTCAACGGTGAATCTGTTATCTGGAATATTACCTTTACCATTAATGATAATCTCGATGCATTTACTGGACACTTTCTTCTGGGGTTGATCGAGAGCCCAAGATAGGAGCTGCCATGGCTCTGCATCTACAGCGGCTGCAATACTGCTATGGAGTTTCCATTGGTGGGGTGAGTATCCCATATCAAGGAGTGCCTTGAGTATGTCAGTGTCACGGGGGAATTTGTCCAGAGCCGTGAAAAGCACAGGTTCGAGTGAAGAATCTGGATGCACGAAATCGGCATCAAATTCTTGGCCAGCAATGGAGCAAGATTCAACAAATGCCCGAATGGTGTTCAGTACAGTTACTTTGTCGTCAGTGACGGTGAATAAATATGGAAGAGCTGTCGCTTTGCTTTCTAGATTTGCTTGCGGTAGTAGCTTTTCGATCATGGGAACATTGGCATGCATAGTCGCTCGTTGTAGCGCTAATCCGTGTTGGTAATTCACATCTCCACCATAGGCCAATAACAAATCTAGGAATCTAGCTGAACGTGGTTCAGAGCCAGGAAGACACTTTTCGACCGCTTGGTAGAGAGCTTCACCAACCGCATCTCCAGATACCCCTTTCTTCAGGATAGTTTCAATGACGGCAAATCCCATGTCCGAATCCCAGATGTTATCCATTTGTACTACTTCTTTGAATACTGTTGGCAGGTAGTCGTTAGCCTTAGTAGAACTAAGGAGGATCGTGAGCGTTCTGAGGTCAAGAGACTTCGCAGCATGGATGAGAGATTGGCCTTCATCGAAAACATTGTGCTTCAATAACAACTTAATAAGGTTGCGGTCGGCAGTGGTTTCCTCCATTGCAGCAGTAAATGTTTTGCTCACGTGTTTGTCAATTGCTTTGCCAGCATTCAATATCAGCTCTATGGCCTGAAGTCGATGATCTTTTTGCAGGCATGATGCTGAGCGGTAAGCCCTTTTAAGCACATTTTCAGAAAGCTGCTTCTCAAGAAGTAATTTGAGTATGCCAAGACTAGGCGTCTTAGTCGCAACAACAAGAGCTTCACCCTCACGGTACTCAGGAGAAGCACCGTGCTTTAACAGTAATTCCACGAATTTGTAAGACAAGTCCCCGTCCCCAGCAGCATCAATCAATACAGAATCAACAACTTCTCCTCTCATACCCGCTTCAAGGAGTATTTGAGAAGTGAGAAAATAAGCGTCTTTATCTTTGTCTTTCAAAGTCAGAGCTCCACCAACTCCACTGGTCAAGGTTGACAAATTTGGCTTTGGGGAGAGTTCTCCTGCAACAAGTAGTTTCAGGATATCAGTCTCGCCCGAACTAGCTGCATTGCGCACAGCCAGCCCTCCTTTGTGGTCGACCGATGCTCCAGATCTCAGCAGTATTTCAATCACAGTCAAATCTGGAACGTTTACTACAGAAATCAAAGCATCAGAAATGGCGATTTGGCCAGGATGCAAAGCTGAAATGAGTTTCTTGACGATCGTAATCCGATCGTCTCTAGCTCTAATTTGCATAGCCTCATTAAAGGAGCTGATTTTGGCAACTGGTGATAGTGGCACGGCTCGATGCGCGAGAAGTAGATCGATACCCTCAAAAAACACCTGACGTATAGCCATCCTGAGTGCTCTGCCATCTTTGTAATTTATGTCGACATGCGGAAGCATCAGTCTAAAAGTTGGGAGTGCTGGAAGAGCTTCATGTATGATCGCACAGAAAGCTTTGTTGATCTTATCTCCTCGGGCTCCTGACCGGAAGAGCTTTTCATATATGATGTACCGCTCTTCTCCTTGGAGCTTTGTGGTTGGAGGAAAGGCTTTTGTGACGGTTGCTTGACTTGGACGTTTGGAAAGTATCATATCCGTGATCTTTGGATCGCTGATAGCATTGCATAATGCTGCTCCATTCTCTGCGTTGACATCGGCCCCTGCATCTAGCAGAGCTTGAATTGTCGAGGGATCATACATAAGAGTAATCACAGCATTCACTTCCCGAATCAATGCCGTATTGATTGCTTCTTGAGGCTTCGAACGACGAAGTAGGCTCTCGATCTTATGGAGTCTATGGGAGTCAGTCGGGGGAAGGTCAATCGCGAAATTTAGGGCTGTTTCAATAGTGGCAGTGGCAGGTAGTCCTCCCTGGGCGCTAAGAACTATGTCAAGGATGACTGGATCTGGGCTCTTTACCGCTAGCACAAGTGGAAAGCCTTTCTTGAAGTTTATATTTGCTTTCCCTTCATGGCATATTAAATGCAACAACTTTTTATCCTCAGGACAGTGTAGAAGAATATCAATCAATGCTTGTGATATCTCAGGTACCTCTTCTCCGGACGCCTTTGCCGCTCCTATTAGTAATTGAATTATGCGGAATCGAATTGCTGTAGTGTGTTTCTGGAAACCAATTGGTATCGCGGCTGAACATATTGAGGCCGATACATTTCCAGTGAGGAGAATAGCAAGAATATCGACAGAACCCTGGGAGACTGCCGCAAAGAGAGTTTTATCCATAATCTCTGTTCTTTTCTCTACAAATAATTGAACAAGCCTTGAAGACTTGTGCTGACTGATTACTGCGGCGTGTAGTGCAGCACTTACTTCAGCACCCACTACACCAGCACGTAGTAAAGTTTGTACCATCAAGTAGTAGTTGTCTTTACAGAGGCTTGCCGGTATTGCCCCAAAAGCTTTTTGCAGTGAGTAAACTGATGGATGTCCGTTTAAAGCGAGCAGTTTGACCATTGGGACATTGTCTGTAGCAACAGCAACCTGAAGACAATGAGCGGCATTATATTCCACTGAGCAAACTGCTCCGTCTCCATCTTTACCGTAGAACACGAGTAATTCAGCAGTTTCTGTGTCATTCTTCTTCACGGCTGTGATCAGTAGCTCATTGCAGTTCGGTCCTTTAGCTCCGTTTACTAGCAACTTGGACAACATTGCCGCTCTGTCCATCGGTTGACTGGTGGTCGGAATCTGGCGTACGAGATCAGAAGCAATCTCTGGATCGAGCGATTGGTCTTGAAGCAGAAGATCTAGAAGATCCCGTCTATTACGTTTTATCGTGCTTCCAACAGCAGATGCACCGCCATAGTTGATATCGACATTGTATAGAAGAAGTAATTTCATCATTTCTGTGTTAGCTAGCATGGTAGCTTTGAAAAGACCTTCATTTGCCGCATTCCCAACGGGACCGCTGCATAACAAGACTTCAATCATAAGATGGCTTTTAGTGAGTGCAGGTGATGGTGTAGAGAATATTGAATCGAGTGCCTTATCCACGAGTTCTCCAGAAGGAGAAATTTGGCCACCGAGAATTGTAACAGTGAGGTCGACTCGAGATAACTCTACTGCTGACATTAACGCCGAAGCATTATCGTAATTTGTATCCGCACCAGCTTGGACAAGCAGCGCCACTGCCATCAATGAGCCATTGATTGTAGCAGGAAGTAACGCCTGATTGATGCAGTAAGCCGAAACTCGTTTGTTGGTACGTAGCATAAGCTGCAATAGCTCAATATCTCCATTTGCGGCCGCACCTTTTAGATACTCTTCATAAAAAGCAGAGTTTGCACCTAGAAACAAATCAGCTTTCCAAGTCCGAGTCCTGCTCCTGGATGCTCACCATGTCTGAGCAAAATCTCGCAAATATCCAGATTCCTTGTCTGAAGCGCAATTCCAAGTGATTCATCCAAAGCCGCTTGATTCGCATATCCCGCCAGAATTCTCACAACATCCACCCGCGCCCTCTCTGTCGCAATCTGTAATAATCTTCCTTCCTGTTCCGGAACATCTGCATTTCTCATTCTCGTGATCATTCCCGTGCTCGCTCTCTTGCTTACGTTGATATCGCCCTCCACAGCCCTAAAGCGCATCAAGAGAACTTCAATCACTCCTACAAGCCCATCATCTTGAATTACTCTACACAATGCTGCGTAGAGTTCCGGATAGGTGTATTTGGAAGGTTTTTGGACCTTGGTAAAAGCTCGTTTGAGACCTTTGGTCGGTGTTTTGGTAGCGGATTCTTCTATTTTCAGCTGACCAAGGATTGCATCTGCTTTCCGCTCGTCATCGGGAATGGAAAATGTCGGAGTGTGGTCTGGTGCTGGGAGAGGAGTGAGGTCCGTTATAAGGTCAACGCCGAGCTCTTGTGCAATAGCGCGCAGACGCGGAGAGCGCTTCAATACTCGCTGTTGCTCCATTATTGCTACATATAACTCCTATTATTTCTGACATCAATGAAATGTAGGATATTGTTCTCGTGGACGAGGCTTAAGACTTATGTCGCAGCCCATCAACACTATCCGATTATTTTAGCTCCAAGCTAGTGAGATTGTCGTATGTTTAGTCCCGTAGTTAGTGGTCATCCATTTCTTCATATAAAAACCGTATCGTGATCACCTTAAAGGTGGAATGTAGGGATGGATGAATGTATATCCTCCCAGAGTTACATGCTGTCGCGTCCAATGGGGCTGACTCTCCAAGCCTCCCCCAGCCAAGACGGGGCCAAGTCGATCGTCACAAACCACATTCCAACCTCAGTAAGGTGCTTGGTCGGTTACATCGGTGTTTGTAATAACAAAGACTACGGCAAGACTAGGAGAAATAGCTTCATCCACCTTCGAGACACCCTGCAGTAGTCCGATACGGAAAGTCGGGTGTATTTCGAGCCTCACTTAATAAACCCAGTAATAGACCCCTAGATTTGTCTCAATAGGCGCAATTGGTGATGTTTCGTGACATCATCATGTAAGAAGCACATCTACCTAACATAAGAAATTACAGTCTCGCTCTTGATACTACAACTGTAAAAGATTCTCTAAAACTGTGCATATCATTTGAGCTACGCATTAAGTTCTTACTTATATAAACAACACGGAACTTAGAGTTACAAATATGCTAGCGTCTTACATGACCATAAAATTGCTTATTTGCTCAAATATGAAGGGTATATATATTTAACCACATGAGATACCATTCTTAATTGGTCGCAAATGTAGCAGGCTACAAGGTACTGATAGGGAACGCATCCACGCTGAAAGCGCTGAGCTGCAGCGGAATGTCAGAACTCAAAAGGTACATTCACCCTCTCATTTGACTTCGTTAGCATTTTGTTTTTCTTAGTCGTGCTACGGGTGGGCACAAGCTCCTGCGGGCGTCCCCACGCTGAACTCCAAGCATTATCTGCGAGGCAATAGTGGAGTGGTTAAACGCTCGGGTCAACCTCTGAATGCGCGATGATTACTATTTTGAGCGTAGTACGAAGATGAGGTTGCCAGGCTCCCAGAAGGTTTTTCCATATATGGGCTATTTGAGCTGTTCTAGCCTTGATGTTTTGAAGACAATTTCGAGTTGAAAACTTCTTCGCCTCTATCTGGCTAAGCCCCCGTCTAAAGGTTCTGTAATCTACATTAGGCCGTTCAATTTTCATTTTCTCCACTGTTTGTTTTTAGATGATCTAGGATTTCTAAATCGTCTAGGATGGGGACTGCTACTAGTGTTATGGAGTGTAAAAAGAAGTATGACTGGCTTCCGGATATGAACTGCACAGCTGGGTCAATAAGATATGGCGAATTTGCAAGTGACCCTTCGATAACTGGTGTAGGGGTGAGTAAAACAGATTTCAAAAATACAAAGTCTTCTGTTCCGGATAAACCAGACTGACTGATGTGAAGACAGACCTCTCCCTTGTACTAACGGCTGGTCTTTCTCTTCTCTCCAGCAGTTTCATCCAGCTTATCTGTGATCGGCTACATATCCAAGCACTTAGACCCTTCTTTGAAGCCCTCGTCACATCCTTCAGCGACCAACAACTGATCCGCGGACTCTCCCTCTCCATTGCAACGCTCTACACTCCCACAGCATGCCAAATCGACGCATATCGCTATAATATTCTCTGTTACCTTATTCTCATGACTATCGTTTCCCATCTCTCGTCTATTTTGGTGTTGAAGAGTTATGTGAGAGGAGAGTTGTTGTTGGAGATGCTAAGAGGTGGCTTAGTGCTCGCGCAAGTCTTAGCAGGTTTACTATTGAGTGCGCGAGAAACGACGAGCTTTCCAACGGGCATTCCAAGTCCAGAGAATATAATGAACACGACACTCGTGTTGCCAGCGGTGTGTTTTCAGCGCGAGAATGTAAAGCCGTATCAAGGCTTTCAGAATATCCCACATGCAGGACATAGGGACATCGCAACTTTCTCATCTTATGTTATCATCGTGGTGTTCTATGCTATCACCGCCATCTACGCCGCTGCCCATATTCTCACTCACACCTTTGCTCAAGGGACTCGCTGGGAAGTACGCCAACGAGAAGAGAACGCTAAACAATGGGACTGGTTCTGGTGGCTAGGTCTAGCGCGTGGTATGATTCTCCTCGGGGCATGGATCATCTGGATCGGGGCGGTCGTGAAACTATACAAGTTGAGAGGTTGGATGATGGGGAGCGGGTGGATGTCACAGAAGAGCCACATGGGAGATAATAACTGGAGTTTTGGGCAGCTTTTAAGCATGTCCATCTTAGGAGCGGCAGTTTTATCATTCTTCGGTGCTTGGAATGGTGAGTCAAGCCGGTATGAGGAATTTTTTCCAAAGGCTAATGATGATGAAAAGACGTCAAACAGAATCGAGATGACGAAGAAGGCCGAAAGCTGTCAGAGATCTTTCCGAATTCACCAAAGTATGAGCATGTTGAGATGCAACAATCACGTTGTGACAAGGACAACTCTCGATATTCCAGTAGAAGCTCAAGGAGACAATATTAAAGTCAAAAGATGCCAAGTCACTGACATTTCTTGCCCGAACCTTATGTTGGTAATCATTCTTGATCCATCTCGAGGACAACATCCCTCCTTCAGTCATGCGTACTTGTTGCAGTAAGTACTATCATCTCTTTCTTCACCACACTATCCACCAAGCCTTTCATGTTACTTGTAACATTTCAATCACAAAAAAAGACCATGACAGGCAGCGAAAGGTTGATTGGTCGTGGAAGGCGACAAAGTTACTTGCTGATCAGCATCTCGCTAACTGGGCACGTGATATAAAGGGGTTCCAGAAGGTATTGAACACTGCGCTACTAGCTTGGCTTTCAACTACATTTTAGCTATTTACTCTGAAATGAAAAACAATTGAGTTTTGTTGCACGTCGCACCCTGTTACACAAAAGCAAGGCAGTAATTAGAGTTCTAATCCTAGTTTGCGATCTAGATGCGATCTTCGTTTCAATAAGACGTCATGAAAGTATAAGCTTCACCATGAGACATGAAACATGAATGAGAGGGTGCAGCAATGTCTTGGTCAAAATGAGTACGTTCCTTCTACTTATATAAACTGCTTCCTAGCCCCTATCCTCTATCCTAGCGGATTTCGTAAGAACGGCACCACTCCATTACAGAAACCGATTAGTTCACCAATCCTGCGTCCCTCTTCTTCCTGCACAATCCTCCACTCACCCAATACCTTTACCAACTCTTGATCGAATGCCACATCTTCGCCATGCAGCTTCAGGAAGACGGCCATCCAGGCTTGTACGAGCTCGTAGTCGCGTCGTTCGTGTAGGCGGGATGTAAGGGCAAGGACGAAGGAGACGAGTTCGTTGGAGGAAGAGGAGAGTGATCGAATGCTGAGGTCAGCGGCGGAAGGAGAGAGTGTGCGGAGATGGGTTATAAAATGGGTGTCTGTTACTTGTTAGTTAAAGGACTTCTTAGGGTCACAGTGGATGAGGAACGTCGAAGGAGAAAGGAGTAACGTACAATCGCCACTTTCACTACCAGCTCTCAAGGCTACTGTAAAAGCATCTTCATTCATGCCCCTGTCCATCTTCATAATTCTAGACGTCTCGGCAAGGTTCTCCACAGACTTAGCTGCCTCGGCGGTTGATCCCGGGAGCGGCTTTTCGAGGGAAGGTAAGAAGAACGGAGCCTTTTCTGGTACTTTTGGCGCCTCCGTTGGTTTGTTACGTTGTTTAATAAGATCGAGATGAAGGAGAGTTTGCCATCTACTTTTTGGTACCATGCTCAGGGTCATCATGTCTGCGCTTAGTTGCTCTAATGATTCCATCGGCGCTGCATCTCTATCATCTTCGGCAGTATCCTCAAAAGCGCCATCGATCATTCCACGGCCTCCTTCACCGGATACGGTAGGTGCAGCTATGGCCGCGATTTCGTTCTCGGAGATATGGCGGGTGGGAACATGCGTAAATAGTGTTTTGTTGTTCCAGATGTTTACGCCCACTTGTCCCTCGCAGGTGGTGGCTAAAAATTCGCCTGTTCCAGAAAATGCGAGAGCTGTGCATTGCGTTTCCATACGGATCGCATCGATGAGATGGCCCGTAGGAAGATCCCAAATACGCACGATACAATCTTTAGATGCAGCTATAATCCACCGCCCATCATTGGAGAAACAAAAATCATTGATACCCTTTTGACAGCCCCATAGTTCTCTGATTGTTCGCTTCGTTTCAGTATCGACAACTCGAATCGCGAGATCATCGCAAGTGAGTGCTATTAGGTCGTTGGAGGCGTGGTATCGGATCCCAGTAATGGCTACTAAAGGATTCCAATTAATTTCGTCCACCAGATACCCAGTTCCGAACTCCCAGAACTTGATTTTGCCGTCTAGCGAACAAGTGATGATGTTCTTGTTTATTGAATCAACGACAATACCAGTGACGGCTTTCTTGTGCTTTCCCATACCTCGAGGGAATGATTTCCCAGGCTTGCTTGTACCATCAACTCCAGCTTCTAATGCTTGGAGCTGCTCTAATTTCAGCTTTTTGGCTTGAGCTGGGGTTAGTTTTGATGGGAAGCGTTGCCGATGTTGTCCAGACTGTAAATTGAACATATCGACACCACCATTCTCTGATCCGACAACAGCGAACGTGCCACAGGGACTCATGGCCACACTTCTCACGTATCCACCGTCTCCAGTTTCGAATGCCCACCGTCCGGCCTTCTTCCTGCCCCAAAACCAAGTCCGAGCATATTTATCCTCTCGATGCCCAGTTACTACACTTTCCCATCCGGTCACTCCACTGACTGTAGCATCTGTTGGTGCCTTATGTGCAATTTTGCCCTTTTGCCAGATCGTACCACTTCCAGCATTCGAACCCATTCCACCATCTCTGTTGAGGCAAGATGCCATGCAAGTAATCTCGGGGGCTTTGAGGTCTTCCAAAGTTGTACTGGGCTCATTATCTAGTGTAGCGTTGGCAAGGATACCCATCTTCTTTGCTTTCTTTCTAATGTTGCCTTGACTTAACTCGGTACTCTGGCCATCTCTTCGGAGACTCCAACCCCAAAGACTTCGATCTCGCCCAGCACTCAAAAGCCATTTACCACCTTTGTCCGCCCCATCTGCATCGCTAGGCAGGAACTGCAACTGCGTGACAGGGGCTGCATGTCCGCTTCGTGAATGTAAGATCCGGGGTATAGCTGAATATGGTGTCTCGTCAAAGATCCAGGATTTCAGTGAATTGTCCAATCCACTTGTGACTATAACAGGCTGACCTGAGAGAAACTCTACTTTGCTGATTCCACCTCCTACAGTTGCTTGCGAATCAGACGGCGGGTTGTGAGCTCCTCGAAGTATTCCCATTACTCTCCCTCCTCCATTAAGATCCCAAAATGTGACATCTCCATTGTGAGGTCCGGCTGTAGCCATTACTCCTGGCTTCCTCCCATCTTCTCCAGCACCCATGTCATCGGTCCGGAAGGAGATTGATGTGATTGGCGACTGAGAATTCCCTCCATTGAGCTGAAGAATGGTCTTGTCGGATCTAATATTGTGTATAACCAGCGGTCCATTGGAGTATGCAATTGCCAGTAACGACAATGCAGGAGTTGGCTGCAATGCAGTGACAGAACCACAATTAGCCATTGGTGGGAAAAGCGTGTATATCAGCTTTCCCGAGCTTAGATTCCAGATTTCTACACTACCATCTTTCCTACCAGCGCATATCTTGTTCAGATATGTTGGCATGTTGGTGACACCTCCGGTCAATTCATTCCCACCATGTGCTGCTGCAGTTGTATAAAGTGTTGTATAGTGTTCATAGGTGGCGGATTTCCAGACCTCGATCCTTGTGGTACAACATCCTACGATCCATGTTCCAAAGACCAAAATTCTGGTGATTGGCTCGTGTAGGTCTTCTGGCAGTTGTAGCTCATCGATTTTCTTTCCTCGCTTGAATACCCAAAGTCCTTGTGTGCCCTTTGCGGCACCACTGCCCCAGGCTGCTAACACACGATCCTTCCATGCAGTTGTGGATGTGATATCTTCGGGAGTCTGTGGTCGCGTCAGGAACATAAGATTGAGTCCACGCTTCAAATCGTAGGTTTGGAGACATCGGCCAACGGAAGTTGTAATCTGGAAGGTTGTCTTCCCTAAGGGAATAGCAGTGAAAGGTACGGATGTAGAAGATACCAGTCCAATTGTCTGCATATGTTAGCAAATCTGCTGAGCAAGGTCACCACAGAAGTCTTGTTCCTACTCTGAATGGCGCAAATATCCTGGACTCTTGACGACTCGCTTTCGGCGCATCATCCCCACTGAGCTTCTGTCTTTTGGCAACAGGCCCATCTTGGGCCCTTTTGCTGTGAACCAAAGTAGAAGGCATGATGCAGAGCTACAATGGCTAGTTTTCAAGAACAGATAAGGGATCTGGTCGGATGTTCTTGAAGTTTTCAGATACTGGTGGGGCAGGCTTGATATTTGTGAAGCTCCCAAACTTTTTTTTGGTGCCAAGCATAACCCCTGCAACGAGATGTTCTGTGAAGAACAAGAACATCGACCTTCATCAATTGGGGAACAAGAGGTACCTGACCTCACCAAAACAAAGTACCTTACAGGCAAACAAGATGAAGTTACCTACAGTGGTGAGATATAGCTCAGTCGCATGAGCAACAATTTCTAGTTGAACGAGTCTCCAAGCTTGATATGAGCAATGAGGATCGCCTCGTGCGGGCAACAGGCATGGGAGAGGGCGTGGACGTGGGGGAACGGTTACTTTACTTCATCTCACTTCACTCCTCCCCTTCACGCTGGTCTCATATAAGATATTATCTTTATACTGGAATCATCTTCTCGTGAACTTGCCTTCCTGGTACCGCCTTCAATGCTATTTGTTACATGTCTTTTCTTTCCATTACCGATGCCTCTCAAATAAGCAGCTTGGATGACTGGCCTAGCTCCATTGGATTATTCCACCACCTATCCCACGATGACACTCTTCGACACCAGTCTTCCGCCGATGTCAGTGTTACCTGGCTCTGGTGCGCATCTTAACTCGTGACACTGATACCCGTGGGCCTTTGATCAAAACAAGATCTGATATTCCATGATTGTATACCTGGTCAGTCAAGTCAAGCTTTTGCTTCACGGTATGCGCTATTAACAAAGGGAAGTGGACCGCTAGCACAACAACATGGCGGAGAGTACTAGACAACCCTCCGAACCGTCAACATTAGACTCTTCTGCCACAATTGACCCTCCAACGTCAAGTGGAGGTCCCCCTTCACCTAGCCTGCCAAAGCTACGATCGCGAACTCCTTCCCACAGCTTATCAGCAAATGCAGGATTAGCATCTAGCAGAAAAGGCAATTCTGCAGTTTCGACCCAGGACACAAATTCTCAGCGCGCGAGTATTTCTATGCCACCACCCAGCAGGCAATTCGCACAATCAAGAACCTCATCCGAATATTTTCAAAAGGGAACAGGGTTATCTGAGGCGGGGAGGCAAGGTTCCAGTTTAAATACGGGGAGATCAAGCAAGGACGATTTTGCAATTGATAATACAGAGACGCCGAAACTATCTTTCAATACAATGGCGGAGGACCAGAAGCACACGCTGCTTCCGGAGCCCGCTCTGAAGGCTCCCTCTGAATCGGAGGCAAAGCGCATGTCGGTGTCTTCCATATACTCGCTCGGTTCAGCCAGAGCAGGAGGCATCCCAAGCTCTGCAGCTTCTGCCACTGGATCAGATGCTGGATCAATGCCAATTCCTGTTAGTAGGACTACATCTGGCAATCTTACTACAAACAAAGGATCTCACGTAGAAACATCTACCTCTCCAATCCTAGTTACTACATCATCCACAACGTTACAAGGAAGTCCCAACAACCACCAGCTTACTCCAAGAGAGACGCCAGCCAATGCATCTGATCTTGCCAAGCGCAACGCTGCTCAAAGAGGAGAAACACCCCGCGCAGAGGGTGTTCCACGCTCTCAACCCCCAGCCAGAGATAGAAGCCGGACACAAAGAAGGTTCAGTAACAGTACTGGCGCAAGTAGCCACAGCCCCAGCAGCGATCGGGGGAGTATCATTAAGAGGGAAGAAGAAGCTAAAGTTCCATCGATGGGAATCATCGGAGTTTGTGCCCTGGACGTTAAGGCTCGCAGCAAGCCAAGTCGCAACATTCTCAGTCGTCTGATAGCTAGAGGAGAATTTGAAGTTGTCGTATTTGGTGACAAGGTGATTCTGGACGAAGAAATTGAAAATTGGCCGATCTGCGATTTCCTTATCTCATTCTACTCTGATGGATTTCCTCTGGATAAGGCTATCGCGTATGTTAAAGCTCGGAAACCATTCTGTGTCAATGATGTGCCTATGCAAAAAATACTTTGGGATCGTAGAATATGTTTACGGATTCTGGATAAAATCAACGTTTCAACCCCACGAAGGGTGGAGGTCAATCGAGATGGTGGGCCAAGTATATTGACTGCAAGCATGGCTAAGCATCTTAAAGACACCACTGGAGTTGTCCTCGAAGGACCAGAGGATGGGACGGGTGGCAAAATGCTTCCCCCCCGTACTGTTGAGCTTCTTGATGGTGGCAATACATTAAGTGTGGATGGCACCCTACTGGCCAAACCTTTTGTCGAGAAGCCTGTTAGCGGCGAAGATCACAATATCTGTATCTATTTCCCAGACGGTGGAGGAGCTCGTAAACTGTTCAGAAAGATTGGAAACAAAAGCTCCGAGCAAGTAGATGATCTATCTGTCCCTCGCGCAATCACAGAGCCCACAGGTAGCTTTGTTTACGAGAAATTTTTGGCGGTAGACAACGCCGAAGATGTCAAGGCATATACTGTTGGTGATAAATATTGTCATGCAGAGACCCGCAAATCCCCTGTAGTAGATGGACTTGTCAGACGCAATACCCATGGTAAAGAGATTCGGTACATCACGAATTTGTCCCCAGATGAGAAAGAGGTTGCGAGTCGTATCGCCCGGACATTTGGTCAGCGAGTCTGTGGATTTGACCTGCTTCGATCTGGGGGAAAGAGTTATGTTATTGATGTCAACGGATGGAGTTTCGTGAAAGACAACGAAGACTATTATAATAATACGGCTAAAATTTTAAGGCAAATGTTCATTCAGGAAAAGCAAAAGCAACTTGGAATCCTTCAGCCGAGTATTCCAATTGGCAATGTTACAGGTGAGAAGAAAGATTCCACATCCAAGGAGGGCAAGGAAGCTAGCCGGGAGCCAAACCACCGCCATGCACTCAGCTTTCTTCAGAAGTCTCCAAGTATTGCGAAACTTCATTCGCATGTTCACAGCCACAAGACACCCATAGATTCCCCGGAGGCCTCAGCTGTTCCGAGTCCTAGGACATCTCCACCTAATGCAAATAAAGGCGCAGATTTGAATACATTGAGCATACCCCCAACCGCATTTCTACCACCCCCTGTAGTCCCGGTTAAAACAACGAGTACTCCGGACTTTCAGAGTCCACCTACTTCCATCTTAGATGAATTAGATGATTCCCCGGATATGCCTCCTCCACCAGCGCCTAAGCATACTTGGAAGTTGAAAGGCATGGTTTCGGTCATTCGTCATGCTGACCGGACACCAAAACAAAAGTACAAATTTACGTTCCACACAGAACCGTTTATCCAATTGTTGAGAGGCCATGAAGAGGAGGTCCTGCTGACAGGAGGCCCTGCTCTTGACAGTGTAATGGCTGCGACTGATCAAGCCTTGCAGGAAGGAGTCGAAGATTTAGACAAGCTTCGACTTTTGAGAAACGTCTTGGCAAAAAAGGGCGGCTGGGCTGGGACAAAGGTTCAGATCAAACCTATGTTTACCAAAAAGAAGACGCCGAAAACGGTCTCAGATCCTGTAGATGTTCAAGTACCGGAATCCCCCCCTCAATTGACTCGCGCCGTATCCTCTGACTCCAAGGGCGGCAATAACACAGGAGCGTCAACTCCCCGTCGCATGCCTACAAGAAACGACTCTATATCTGATACAACGCTTTCAAGGATAACAGCTGCTGAGAATAGTCTTGTACTTGATAAGTTACAGCTTATTGTCAAATGGGGTGGAGAACCAACGCACTCGGCCAGGTATCAAGCACAAGAACTGGGAGAAACCATGCGCAACGACCTGCTCTTAATGAATAAGGAAGTCCTTCATGAAGTCCACGTTTTCAGTAGCTCCGAAAGACGCGTGACCGCAAGCGCGCAAATATTTGCCTCTGCCTTCACCAAACAAAAAGAGCTACCCGCCGACTTTATAACTGTCCGTAAAGATCTCTTAGATGACTCAAATGCTGCTAAAGATGAGATGGACAAGGTGAAGAAGAGACTCAAAACATTGATGCGCGAAGGTGAAGAGGCCCCTCCACAGTATGCGTGGCCAGCGAACATGGTTGAACCATCCATCGTTCAAAAGTATCTGGTTCAACTAATGAAATTTCATCGCAAGGTCATGCGTCAAAACTACAGCAAAATATACGGGGGCGCTACCACTTCTCTCAATGCGATCGCCAATCCTGGGGACAAGGAGAAACTGGACACAAGCTCCTCTTCCTCTTCTCTAGGATCGGCCATGGCACAAGCCACTACAACGGGAAGCATTCAGGCCAGATGGTGCTGTGGTGAAGATGCCGAGCTCTTCAAGGAAAGATGGGAGAAGCTCTTTACAGAATTCTGTGACTCGGAGAAGGTTGACCCAAGCAAAGTCTCCGAGTTATATGACACAATGAAATTCGACGCTTTGCATAATCGCCAGTTTCTCGAATGGGTATTTACTCCTAGTAAGAGTGTTCTTGAGGAAGAAGAGAAGAAAGTCCTGGCAGCAGAATCAATGGCCGAATTAAAGGGCGTAAGTAAAGAGAAGGGCAAGGAGAAGCCAAAGGATGCCGAGAATGGGAAAGACAAAACCCAATCTACGTCTGCCGCACCAGACCGCACAGAAACCCCAAGAAGTCTGCATCGAAGAATCTTCAGACGCAAATCAGTCATTGCTCCAACTCAGTCGGCAGAAGAGGCTCCCGAACACGTATGTTATCACATCTTGCCGCTTGTAGAAAATTTATACTAACATATGTTTGAAAAGTACTTCAAAATATCTGGTGGAAATTCCCAGACTAAAGCTATGACAGACGTCCGTCTCGAAAAACTTCGCGAACTATACAAGCTCGCCAAGATACTCTTCGATTTTATATGTCCTCAGGAGTACGGTCTTACTGATTCTGAGAAATTAGAGATTGGACTACTAACCTCCCTTCCCTTACTGAAAGAAATTGTCCAAGATCTGGAAGAGATGCAAGCTTCCGATGAGGCAAAATCTTTCATTTATTTCACGAAGGAATCGCACGTTTATACTTTACTCAATTGTATTCTTGAGGGTGGTGTTGAGACAAAGATAAAGAGGGCTGCCATTCCTGAACTCGATTATCTGTCACAAATTTGCTTTGAGTTATATGAATCGGAAAACAAAACTCCAGCAGATGCACCATCAGGAGGTTCGTATTTCCCATCTATGATGCCTTTCCACATCCAACACAGCTAATTCGTTTGTCACACAGAAGTACCCACCTACGCATACAGCATTCGTATTTCCATTAGCCCTGGGTGCCACACCTTTGACCCACTAGATGTACAATTGGACAGCAAGCATTGCATCAGTTGTGCTCCTCGCAGAAGTTTGACAGCACATGGGGATTGGAAAAGTGTAATCGAAACTCTGAGGGCTAAGTTCCATACGTAAGTTTTGAAGATCTGCCTGGCATTTCTGTTCGTGAAGGTTAGCTGGTGCTGACAAGTGTACAGAGTCAAATTACCAAAGAGTTTCCTGGCTGTTAATCTCAGTGAGACGCATACTTTCCATAAGAAAGAAGAGCAGGAGACCGAGGATGTGCAAGGCCTGGCGCTTGGTGGAGAAGAGAATTCAGGGCTTGATTCTGTGTCAAAGGGGAATGAAGAGAACAAGAATGATTGAGAGATGGGATAGTTGAAAGATGTAAGTATGACACGCTCTCGTAAGCTGTACGGGAAGTATAGGAAGCACTAGCGAAGCAAGATGTTGACACTAATGGTGAGAAATAGTAGTCATTTACCATCCGCTCAACGTGGCTTGTATCTACAGATTGGATCGTCACCCGGGCCTATCGTGGGAGGTTGCAAATTGTAAGGTTGGTTAATTCGAATACATGAGAAGGCTTACTAGATGATTGGAAAGAAGGTTTTCCTGCATAGCGTTTGGCGGCGAAGGGGTTGATAGAAATTGGGGTAGAGGACTGAATGGTAGAGAAGTCATTAAATACATGAAATACAAGAACATCCACTTGCTAATACATCTTCTTGATTGCTACTGGGAGATCAGTACTCTATCCTCGGTTTTGGCACTCTATGGTATAAGAGCTGGCACTGGAAGCGGTTAAAATGTAGAAAGTAAGAAAGCTCTAGATTTATATGCAGCAAAACATTGAAAGATTAGAATGAACTGCAACGTTGTGCCCCTCATAAACTTTGTATAGCACACGCTATATATTATAATGCATGCTCTCCCTTTCCCTTCTTTTCCCCTCTTGTCTATCGAGTTAGGCTTTGCATACATATGAATTGCCTTAATCCTTCCTCGTCCCACATCACTGTGTGCAGTGAAGACGGTGGGTAACTCGTATTGTTCGACTAGTGTAGATCTTAGCGTAGATCTGTTTGATAGATCCGTTGCGGTGTGGCAAACGTAGAGGAGGCGTGGAAGAGTAGACGTGCTCTCCCTTTCTTGAGATAAGGCTGAAGCTTCGTGTGGTGAGCCTGTGAAGGTTATGTCAGTCCATGTCGATGTGAAGCGTTGTTGGTGATGGAACAGAAAGAGGAGGGTAGGATGAGGACGGCAAATGGTTTGTAAGAAGACATCTTCTCGCATTCGTAATGGTAAGGTGATGAGTTGACGTACGCGGTAGATCTTATATATCCTGATCACCATGTAGGGAAAATGACGTAGGAGGGTCAGAGTTATTGCGTGAGGAAACTGTTCTGATTATGGTACTTCGTGTAGGGTTTGTATTGGCAGCACACGGGCTGGTAATCTCTGCCTCTATCATTAGCAACTCCGTGATGAGTAGGGAGTCTGGTGCACGAAAGAGGAGGAGTAGGTGTGAGATGTAGATGAATTTACTCGCGACTGTCGAAAGGAGAAAAGGTGAGTACGAAAGAGACCGTTCCGAAGAACCTGAGCATACTTTAATTATTCATCGGCTTCCCTCTCGTAAGGTATATCTGTACTACCCAATTTCTAGATATAAGAAAACTCTTTCTTTGACGAACTCTGTGTCCCTATCACCCAGTTGTACTCCTGGGTTCCATAGGTATGAGGAAGAACAGAACCCTTCGGCGGAATATGGATTCTGACTCTTACACAGGCAACTTCTAGTGTCCAATATGTAAAACCATGTTCGAGGCTTAGTAGCTTGTGGCATGAGAAGAGGGACGGAGAAGGCAATGTAAATGAGGGTTGGGCGATGATCGAAGTGAAGAGATTTTGTAAGACTCGTTCCTTTCATAGATACAGTCAGCGAAGTCTTAAGCAAGAAAGATGATACCAACCTCTCTCTTTCTGCTGAAGTCTCTATCTGATGATATGATATTGTTATGATAGAAGAAAGAGTGACCTGTGGGAAAGTACTAATGTGACCAGAAGAAAGTGAAACTGAATTAGAAAACTGGAGGAAGCTGGTGATGCGTACTCTCAGCATAATAACTTTCGAGTCGCCACCTTTCCATGCTTGAGGTAAAGCTTAGTGCTTGGTCTAGGTGCTCGGAAACTGTGGGAATATGCTAGTGCGCTGTTGGGGGGTTCCGTCTTTGTATCTTGAGTTCTTGATTTGCTGGGAAGATCATCGTATTTAGAACGGAGGGTTGAACACCGCACTGATAGGAGAGTTCCGGGAGGCGATATAGCATGCCTATTGAAGCAAGCTACGAGGCAATTTACCGTAGCAGAGCTGTCAGACGAGGGGAAAAGAATAGAACCTGGAGGGAACTGCCCGGGTGTATGGAGAAAGTACTTGGGCTGAAGTGAGAAACAAGCAGATATTATATTGGAGATAATAACGTCTAACTATTTGGTTTCTTCGACTTTGTAGAGCTTCGACCCCCGTGGGAGTGTATCTCTACGGGCGGTGCATCAAAAAGGAAGGTAACAAGGATGGACAGAGGATACGAGCAGTCTCTTTGTGATATCTATGAACAGGAAAGGTAATAGCTACGAGAAAGAGGGAAATGGGCTTGGTCAAGCGGTTTGAGGAAGTTTATGCAATCTAGCTGTTCTATTCCATATCTGGGATATGCGTTACTCGTAATGTGGTATGTGACGTGTGAAGAGAAAACTCTAAGGTGGTACAATGCAAATGGGAACGATAAGAATCATATAGCATTGCAATAGTTCTTTCTTAGATATCTCTTCATTATGCTTAAGCATTTGATGAAACTTTGTCACATGTCATTATCAATATCTCTTGCGAAGAAGCTATTTGCGTTTTTACATCTTTTTTGCATCTACATTTAGGAAGTTTGAAGTTTTAGCGTTCTGCATATGTACTGTAGACTGCACATTAATATCTGAATTATTGGGCCCTTTTGTAGAGATTTTCATGGTCATACATAAATCTGATTTGTATCAATACATTAGTGTTACGCAGAGATTCAGTGACTCGGTTAAGTGAACATAGCTGCTTTTAGAATAGGGTGAATGCAGCCCTGGGGTAAGAAAGAAATGTGCTCGTGATACTATATGACCTATATGTTATCATAAGGACTGCCTGCTATGGGATGTTTACACGAAGTGTGGTATAATGACGGTTGATATATGTTACATACGAGCAAGATGCTCGTACGTTCCCTTGCACTACTACACTACTTCTACCGGTGGAAGAATATTATGGTAGTGGCCTTGTTCTTTATTGATTTTAGAAACGGTGTTACTTATTGCGACTTCCCCAGTAGTGAGCTGACCATAGGAACTACGGTACGGGGTACATATTCCGCAATTTTGCTTCGGTTGTCTAGCGTTGAGCAATAGGAGGTGTTCCCGGCTGTTGGCACTTTCAGAAATGATCAGCACATGGCTGCAAATCGGTTGTTTTGAGATTCTTCAAAAGACATACTGCATACATAACCTTTTTTGCTATTGGATCTCTGAGAATTTAATAGTAGAGTTTTGTTATACCTCCCTCCCGTCGGGATGCCGTTGATATGTGGCACCGGGGAAGTGGAAAACTAAGATCCCGTTAGACGAACCGATCCGAGATATCAGTTTGTTATGCTATGCCCGGCATAGCGATCGAGTTATCTTCGTGGCTTTCTTGGGCTTTTTTGAGAGGGTCTCTTTCGATGCCGGAACTTCGGGTGTAAATGCTTTTTGGAGGCGCTGGTCTGTGCGAAGGACTTATACAGAACAATTTTCCGGGTACCTCCTTTGTGTGCTAATGATCAAGTCTATAACTGTACATGTGTGAGACATGTTTCGAATTAGAGCCGCCCGGCTTTTGGGATTCATAGATCTTGCGAGTCGTCCGTAGTGGATGATCTGCGCCAGATATGACAATGGAACAAGTGAGTCAGTCTGATGTGGTGATATGGTAGCCGCCACGATCGTAATCAATCGTGAAATACTAGAAGGAGGACCCCTGATCATCGGTTATCGCAGCTGCTTGCTCCATTGTAAATACATTGGAAATGTTCTCTGCCTGAGAGGCTTCTAGTTGCAATGTAAAAAACCAGCTATTACTAATACCAAACTACTCGGAGTCGGCGTCTTCGTAGGATAGCACTTACACTCTGTCGGTACGCAACAAAGCCCCAAAAGTGACAATAAATATGAGAGGGGTATAGGATATGTGATGGGAGTTAAGATAACTCCTTCTTTGAGGGAAAATAAGCTACTCCTAGCATAAGGTACCACGTGTAGTATTGAAACCCCAAATTGCCCCAGCTCCATAAGTTCACCACCTCGGTTGAACTTCGGGGCCAGATGAATGTATGGGGTGATGAAAATGGGAGGTGAGGTTGAGTAAAACGCGCTTGATACGGAGCATATCCGACACCTTGTGTGACTTGACTCGGGCGTTGAGCCGAGGGCTGAAAAGTGGCTTTTCCACATGTAGTGTACCAATATCTCAAGGTGAGTTTCAGGGATTTTGATGCCTACATTTATCGTGAGTAACATGGAGATAATTTTAAGATATTAGCGATCTTATTCTTTAAATTAGAGCACAAGTTGTCTCAAATGCACATGATAGATACGGGGGTACCCAGCAGTCATACTCTGTACCTTGTACTGACCGAAGATGAACCAGTGATCTAGTGAAGAGTCGCTGTACATGAACATAACTAGGGTATTGAAGTGGTTAAGTCCGCAAGCTAATGCGATCCGTGGCCGCGGGGAAAAGAATAAATCAGAAGAGATTAAACGGAGCAATCAGAACAGTAGTATCGGAATGAAGTTTTTCCTTTTGCAGGTTTCAAGAAGGCGGCTACGAGAGGCCGAAGACCAGATGCTAGGCAAAACACATGCACGTACAAGTCTCTACTAATGGATTTGGTGTTTACTAACCTATAACAACCCATCTATGGTCACACAAACTCAGTCGACTATTGAGCCCCATCCATCCAGTTAAAAAATTGGGAAGTCGTTCAATTGGTGTAAAATACGATGGTAAAACTACACACCAACACCTCTCTTCATGCGCAGAATCCTGAAATGCTGTGTAGCAACCATTTGCATTTGTTCATTGCACAGATGGAGAAGGAGACTACTCGTTTGAAGCTTTTCAAACCGCTCGGTTAGGTTGAAGAATAAGAGGATGGGGCCGGATGGCAAGGAACTGATAGGTAGGGAGCGCACCATTGGCAGGGGTGTAGAGGAATCCAGCAACAGTATTATGGATAAAGCCTAATACGGGACCGTAAGGTGAACGTGATAGTAGATTTTATAGGGACGCTTAGATGCCATCGTTTTACATATACATGAATTAGCGTCGTCCCATGGTCATCCCGTGGCCCGTTTCCGCAGCGCATACATGTCACGCTTTGTGAGTGGTACCGACGCCCAAGAGCTGGGCTACAGGGGGTTACATATCCTGGACTTGTCGAACGCCGAGTTGGGAGTACAGTAGAGGAAGAAGTGCCCATTCTGGTCTGTCGAGCTCCAGCACTGACAGGACTCGTCCAACTGGTGGTGATGGAATATCAAATATCACAGCACCAGCACCAGCACCAGCACCAGCACCTGTGACTTGGATCACAATATACAGCTTGGGCATTCCATCGATAGGTAAGCCAGAAGTGACAATGCCTGTAGTATCAGCCCAGCACAATGAACGCATGAAGGCGACGAACGCATTGTCAGCCCGTGGGTGGTTGAGTCCGGAATATCCATCCCCCTTTGATTTTATATGATGGGAGTTCCAAAGCGCACGCAGGATTCTGTAAACTCTGTGGCAGGATATCTCCGAAGAACTTGAGGATCGCACTATCAAACACGATAACATAGTTAACCCATGCCAGACATCTCCCACCCCTCCACTAGCCACGAGGAACGGGGGTGCGAACACCAACGACTACAGAAAGATCCTGACCAGACATCATTGCCTGCATCATCGCCTGCATCATCGCCTTCGTAGTTCGTGCCACACAAGACAACGGTTTGTACCTCATCGGACCATTCATCCCACCCACCCACCAGTAGTCACCCTTCAGAGTAATAAGACGTCCCCTATCCATCCTTAGTGGTGATCCTCTAATAAAGTTGACACTTGCCACCGTTGGCGGCTCATAGCAAGGGCAAGGGCACAGGCGTTCGATTTGTCCATCCAGTTCATCAAGCCATGAACCGTCACACAATCCTCAGACAACCGTCGACCCAGCAGGCAAGGAAAGTAGTCGGCGGCAAGCTTCCGTCAGCCCGAACTGAAGGCGAATTAAACCCCAAACTGCAGTCAGACCCAGGAGCAGAAGTGATAGAGACTCCACCCAGCTTCCAGATTAATCCATGGTGAGGACTGCTGCTCCCCACTTCGCACCAACCCCGACGTCCTGGAGGTGTCGTTCGTGAACGGCCGCGGTCCCATGGCGAAGGCTGGGGACGATCACACAACAACGTCGGCACCCAGACAATAGCTGCATGAGATATTGACGGCGAGCGGCGACGAGCCATGAACGCAAGAGTCGTGTTCACGAGCAACAATTCTGGAGTAGCGCCAGCAAAGCTACAAGCATGTTCCCCCTCAGCAACAACCACCACCAGCGACCGGCTGCTCCACGCGAGTCCACTAGTTGTCCCCGGTTGCTAGCAAAGTATAATCTGCAGCCGGCTCCATATAAATCAACTTGGGTTTGCTCCCCCATAAAATCGACATGAAATTATCGCTTCACACCACCACTGAAACCAAAGTTTGGGTTCGCTATAACAAAAGGTCTCCGCCTTTGGCTGGCCTTTCCCCATTACTTACATCATACCTGGTCGTCAACAGGATACCGCCGTGTGTCCCCTATTCCTGGTAACGAGTTTAACGATCAACAAGCAGCCCTTACAAACGGGTGCCCATGTCCTAGTCAACCACCTTAAAACTCGTCAAGCTAAGTTTTCCTGGCCCATCAGTCATGGTTGCCGCCATGCACAGGTCCACCCTTGAGTATATACCTCCGTCCTTCGTCCGGCGGTGTCCCGCTGCCAGACGGATACTCACCCATGGTACATAATCCATACGATTCATATCGGAAGTCACCAAACCTACATCCCAAAAAGGATTTGGGTGCTTATTGTTTCAACCGGGAAAAGACATGAGCTTCTATCCATACATCTTTCGTTCTCCTTCTAAGGCTTGATGCTTATTATTTGTTTTCCTCCTCCTCCTGGCGTGGGTATTTGCTTCTTCCTTTCTTTGATAAAGAAAACAATCCCGACTTAATCAGTCTATTTAAACCCCGAAGGCCACCTCATAACTGGTAGCGGCTTTGGAAGTATAAGATATATTCAGTTTCATCTCCACGTGCCGGTTTCCCAGCTACAAATTCACTACGTTACCTGGAGATTTCACAAATCGCCTTTAGCCTAGTGCGCCGAAATTCAAGGACCTCTTCCTCCTCAAACAATTCACTTAAACTCCGAGTGTCAATACTACCCAGCTCAATTTTCCTCCACTACTATCTCTCCGCCGGATTGGCAACCACTTAAAGCTTTTTGACAACTTGCAACGTGCAGCTGCAACTTGATTTGCAACCAGAGGTGGCAAGATATTTGGTCCATCTCACAGTTGCCAGATTGTTCAAACCTCTTGAACTGTACTGTTGATAATCCCTCTCACTTCCCATTGCTCATTCACTCACAAACACAACCAGTCACTTCATCACCCCAAAATCCTTCAGATCACCTCTCTTCAGATCACTCTCTTCAGCTTACCTTGCAAGCTCGTTGAAAGGTCCCATCATGGCAGTCTCATCCTACTGCAACCACTCCTTCAATCTCCTGAAGTCCGAGTCCACTCTCATTCAATGGGTCTGCTCAATGTGCCACTCAAGTCCTCACTGGTACATATTTGAGTGCAAATACTGCAAGCTAAAGACCTGTCGACCCTGCACCAACAAAGTCTGAGTCGAGAATTTCTGGTGAGCCTCACCTCAAATCCATCCCATTCCACGATGCGAAGCAAAGGAGCAATCCCCGAGAGATGTGGTCCGGGAATACTGACAAATCAGATAGAGAATTCATGAAGTCGATAGCTCATATTTTCTGCATGCACATTATGACTCGGGACCAATCGACGTTCATGGCCTCACCGTTGCTCTGTCTACTCCGCACATCCCACGAACCAAATCCATTCAATAGCATCAACGAGAGCTACCCAAACCAGCTAAACTTCAGAGACCAGGGGAGGAACGACACAACCGCTCTTTTTCTTTTCGTTTTCGACTTTCAAGTGCGCATTTGATATTACGATCACCAAATCACCCAATTCGACCTAATGCAATCGACCAAAGTTTGATTTACTGGGCCAGGTCGCTCTCTTGCCTTTCTTGCTCGGGCCCATTTCCCGGCTGCCTCTACTTGGGAACTCTACCGTACCGACTGGGACCTCTACCGTACCGAACCGATTTCTGTTTGCCATTTTTACATTTCGGCATCTGGTGTGTTGGCACGCTTGCCTGCTTGCTTTCGGCCACGCGCTTCGGTCCGATCCAACATCTGAATCTCGCAGCCGCCATTGCACTTCCTGCATGTTTGTTTTTTTTGTTTTCGCCTCTGCTCGTTTCGGTTCTCCAGCTGGACTATCAGCTGGATGGGAGTGACAATACTTGGTCATTTTGTTTGCAAGGCGTTTGTGTGGGGATGGGTTTACCAAAAAAGGCTTGTCGGAAGGAGAAATGGGATTATCAATGGCCTTACTAGGATATAATCCGTGTAAAATTTTCGTGAACGCTTCTCCTTTTAGATATGTATCTGGTGTTGTGGTCTTGCTCGCGCGGACGCCCAAAAAAATTGTGCTGGGAAGGTTTCAGTACCGGGCTCGATCTTCTTGTTCTTTACAAACTTGCTCGTTTTCGTGTGGCGGAGCGATGGAATCAATTGTATATCGTGTGTAGAAGGATGGATGGTACGCGAGTACAATTTGGCGCAACGTGGGTTGTACTACCTTTTTACTTTAATCTTTGTTACTGATTATGAAGTCTTTGATTTAACCACTATGATTTATTTTTAATTACATTGATGTGATCGCATTCCATTCTCCAACACTAACCGCCACTATGTAGCCATACCCCAAACCATCTCCTGAATTGAAAGAACCATCTTGATCGTCGTGCAATGCGATATACCACCCTGCCAGGAACCGGGATTGTATGTTGCTCAACTGCCGTACCGCACCTTACCATAAGGCTGTGCTGTGCAACCTGTCAAAACAACACCACCTGGCAATAAGCTTCGCAACCCCTTGAGCTTTGCCAACCCACCGGTTCTCCATGTTGCACAGTAGGAAGTCGGGCGCTGCATGGAATATCTGGCGTTGCACAATGGAACCCTCGAGGTTGCACATTTGGAATATCTGGTACCACGCTGACACGTTGCGATGTCTGGCTGGCATCTCCTAAGTTGATTACTGAACTGTTTGTTTAGATGAACTGCGTTCTGTCCCGAAGCTTCAGAAACTGCTGCGACGAGACTTGTTGGTGACGGCAAAGGGGCAGCATGCAGAGCATTGTCCTAGACTTTGTAATTCAGAAGAATTTGTCTTCCGGATGGACGCATCTTCATACTCCTTGCCGAGTAGAATTGACTAGCTCGTGAAGTTTGTTCGCACGGGAGCTGTATTCGAGTTTCTAGAAAGGAGAGTAGCATGGCGGACCTCAGCGAATTTCATTATGACTTTGCGCGGCGTAACGCAAGGAGCCATATGTCTAGCATATCGCTCATCCCTGGCCTGCTTCAGTTATGCTCATATCTGATCTTCTTACCATGTCATTCCACTCTACCCATCAGGGCGTTTCTAATGTGCTTGAAGAATGCGCGTGCTGAGAGATTCCGATCCTCGAGAAAGGCTATAACCTAGAAACACTCACGTTCTTTGGTACACTCATAATGCCTTTGCCTTCCAAGCCCACTATGCTTGCGCGGAAGGAGTTGCCATTTACTAGACTGATCTATGCTGCAGCGGCTTTTGAAGCCAGGTAGGTTGGGAGGGAAGGGGATAGAAAAGCATCACTATACTGTAATATGTTAGCACAAGTGGACAGAATGTTAGGTGGGAAGAAATGATACCTTACATAGTGAATCGAAATAAGAAAATTAGAGAAAGGTGGTTAGCACAGCCAACTCTACTTGACTAAGGAGAAATCACCAATACAAACCCGGACAAACCCCATCAGGTCGTCGTCGACATTCGCAGCTCCTCAGCAGCTTCATGACCAACTTGATAGCTGTTTTTGTAGAATGAACAAGAAAGCTGTCGCTGCTGCTGCCGTTATCAGATAGGTAAGAGCCAATGTCTGCAACGACCAGCGAACTGAGGCATCCGGGGGAGTGCGGGGTCGTGGTTTGACACTTTTATCATCGGGTTTCGAAATTTTGCTAAGGATTTTCCCCACGTATATCTTAACGCTTGGCATTAACCTCGTCATGCACCTCTCTTCGCTTAAAAAGGGGCTTGCATCCCTACCACGTCGTACGATGTGATTACAGCCTCAAACCTTATACGTGTGTGCTGCCTCTGTACGCGTGTGCTGCCAATCCTCGTCTAATGTTGGTTGAGGTGTAGTGTCAGGGTCTCATTCGCTATGGTGTATACCGCATGGCTTCGATCCAAAGTATCATTGAAGGTATCAAATTCATGCTATAAAATGGGTATCGTGGGGGTACAAATACAACCATATCCGTTCAATCCCAAATAGAACACCAGATGAAAAAATGCCTCCTTTCCCCCGAAATCATTGGAGATCTATTCATGCCCATGTGCAGGCATACCCTTTTCTCATGTCATATTCGGTCATGTTGGCTCATCTCCAGCTGCCAGCCACGCTGGCAACAGGACTCATAACTTCTAATCCGGGCTGTCCACTCCGGCTACTCTTTGTTCCACTACTGGTATTGCTCACCAAACTCCCGCTCCGGACTGGCGCCTTGGACGTCTTTTTTCTTCCCAGCGGAATACTTGCTATCCTTGCCCCCAGGCCTCTACTCACTGGCGCTGCACTCGTTCCATCATCCACTCTCAGTTCGTCTACAAAGGCACTGGGAAACAGTCCCCATTTGCCCTTAGTCGTCTGACCACTCCAACACCACTGATCCTGGAAGCTATATCCTACACAAGATATTTTGTCTCCTTTCTTGAAGCTTATCCAGCCTCCCTCTTTCACATCTTTAGGTTTGAAATCCCATTTTGCCCAGGCTACTAAGGTGCTTTGAGCGTTCATTAGCACGTCTTCACGCCCAGGCAGATCAAGCGTTATGGAGGAAGCCGGAAAGGCACCACGATCACCATCATGGTATCCCATACACCATTGACCATTAAATTGTTCTGGAAAGGATACCCCAACAATGCGTGCCCCAGCAGCGAAGTGCAGAATTGGATTTCCATCAGGGTCGCGCGACTTGGCTTGTCCTGGTTTGTAGTGATTCGATACTATTGCATACGCCGTTGGTCTACTGCTCACTTTTGTAGCAATTTCCGCCATGGTATATTGTGTGGTTCTGGCCTCTGGAACAGTACAGTGTATGTCAAAATCGACAATTTCGGGCGGTTGGACGCCGTAGAGCACGTTAATGCCGGCTAGCTGAGGAAGTGGTTGTGGGTGTCTGGCCAGATGGCGGAATAACGCTGCGGAAGAAAAGAAGACAGTCGCATCGTGTGCCTCAAGTGTTCGGTGCTCTTCTATACAAAATATACAGGCGTACAGTGGATCCTCGTGAGAGCTCGTCTTGACGTGGCATTTGGAAAGAAATCTCTGGCGATATCTTATTTTGCCACTGATTTGAATACCCGATCCAGTAACTAAAATTTGCATTAGCATATTTAGGCCTGAGGAATTAAGCATGGAAACGAATGGAAAACGTACGGTCAAGTCTCAAATCTTGCTCTATGGAATTCCAGCTAGCTTCGTAAGCGCACTTGGTACATTTAGCAGTTATGATAGAACTGAAATTGCCAGCTGGGCGCTTCATTTGCTTGTAGCTGACACCCCCTCTGACTAACATTTTGGCACCTTCGCAGAAGCCTCCAAATTTATAAAAAGAGGTGTCGTGACGCATTTGGTGGTCCACGGAAACCACCGAGGCTGCTGGTGTAATAGTATTTAGGGTCTGGCCTTCGTTTGCAAGTATAAGACCATTTTCATGATCTACCCTAATCACCGCCTCAATTCCTGGCTCAACCCCTTTACCAAAATCAGGTAGCTGAAGTGTAGTGGCAAGACTGCCAGTAAGAGTCCTCCGGTGTGCTGGAGCGGGTGGAGGGGTCAAAGGGGATGCTGCACGAAGTCCAAACAATGAATCATCGCTAGCTTGGCTATCTGCTCGGTACAGGCTCCCTTGCGCAAGAGAACTATTTGAAGTTCTTGAAGCCTGCCCTTGGCTTCTTTGCCTTGTCATTAGCACATCATAACCCGGCCCGCCCGATTTAGATTCTCGACCTAGAATTGGGCTCACTGGCGATATTGTACCATCATACGCCGAGAAACTGAATGATGACGCATCACTGACCCGGCCACCGGCATTGCGTTCCTCGGAGGAAGTCGATTTCCGCAGCTCATTCTGGAAATTGATTTTAGAGCGCCGCCTTTTCTCTAGAAACTCATCGTTCGCCGATATCCGGAACTTGACTACCTCCCTCTGATGCCTTATCTCGCGAGATATCGGCCCATCAGGCCTGGTCGAAGGCGAAGGGTCCCGAGAATCGTCGCGTGGAGATGTGCTTGCGACAAGGCAAAAGCTTGTGGGTGACCCAATTCCATTATGTACACCCAATGTGGGACTGTCGAGCGTCCAGGGGCTGGCCGGCTTGACAGGCTCGGGAGCAGGAGGATCAGAGATGAGCGGAATAACAACAGGCTGTGAATTGCTGAGTTCTGGAGAAGTAGAAAGAAGGGAAGCAGGAAGTGGTGGCTCCAGTACTGGTTTTCGGGCAAAGCTCATCTGCCTTGTACGGGATTGCCTGCGAATGTCCGTTCCTGCGGTTTGCACCTTTGAGTCCTCCCTCTCTTGCAGTATGCGATCACGCGCTTTGTTAAATATCTCCAGGCAGACAATCGCACATTCATGCGACCTTTGCTCGAGTTTGGTGTAGGGAGCTTGTTTATATAGAAAAGTCTCATCCTCGTCATAATCCGGGCACTCGTTTGTGTGGTCAATTATGTCAATTCGCAACTCCTTCAGCTTCTCAAGAGCTTCTTCTACATATCATTAGCCTTACTCCACCTGATAAATAGGCAAACGTACCATCCTCGAGTAAAGCCTTCGTAAAGGCTTCCCCGCACGACCCCAGAACTTGTCTGTAAGCATCGCTGATATCCCGCGAACATTCCTCCAATGAATCCTGTAGAGTCTTTGCAGATTCGGTGATTTGCAATATTTGTAACCCCGTCGCGGAAGTCGTCGCTTTCGCAACTCTCTTTGCCAGTTTGGTTCCAGCATCCAAGGCCTTGATGATGCCTTTCACCGGCGCAATTAAGTCGCCCATTGCGAGTGGAAGCCCCAGCCTGGGGCCGACAGGCGGCAGCTACTGCTGTAGTGCGGCGTAGTTACCAAGCAGTACGGTTATATAGAAGAGATCAATCGCATTCAACGAACGCAGTGGGGAGTAACAACATGAACGATCGTAGCACCTTGCGCTATGGAGTGGAGGATCTCTCCAAAAGGAAAAAGAAATGTACCGGTTGAGGATGTGGTGGTGGTGTGGACGAGAATGCGATAGAACACCGCCCATCCCACCCCTCCTAAACCATGTTCCGGTCGTCAGCCCTGGACCGAATCGCAAGTGGAGAGTTTGTCTATGAAGATCTGCCTTGCGACCATTGATTGCTTCCAAAGACGGGCTGGCGTTGCACCGCCTCGTCGCCCACAAGCGAATCGCAAGCTTTCCATCACCAAGGCTAAGCCGAATGCTCATCTTATGTACAGCTGCTGAACCAGCAGAGAAAGCCGCTATATTTGCCTTGTCGAAAGGTTTCCTGGCGCGTCGCCAAACCGATGATATGGTTGAAGATAATCGCGACCATGGAAAGGAAGCTTGATTGCATGGGGTAATACCGTCCGTGTTGTCCTGCCGCCATCACCATCACCATCACCGTCAACCTACTATACTCTACTCCCACTCCAGTCACGCCCGCTACTTGGAGAGAGAGAGAGAGAGAGAAAGAGGGATAGAGCCGATATCCGGACTTTCATCCCACGTTAGGGCTACATGCACGGCACGTCCATGACCCTGGAACTCGGTCAGTGCAGTCAGTCGGTGCAGTCGGTGCATCATTCTCTACCTGGTGAAGTGCGCGATTATTGTCCACCTCCCAGGCATGTGGCAGTCCGGATTGGATCTACCAGCAACAGCAGCGTGGTTTGGGAAGTCTGAGAAGTATGGCATGTGCAAGACAAGCATCTTTGGCTGGTGCCTGAAAACCAAGACCCTATTTGAAGTGATGGACAGGAACATATGACTTGTCGGGTTCGTGTGGTTCAGATGATACATATGCAGCACTTCTCCATTCTCTTCGTGGGGCTCCCAGTTTGACTTATTATTATTTGGGGTCGCTTATCTGGGCTACAGTAGAATCCCTACTATTTATTAATTTACATACAGGTGACTTCAAGGCATCAACACAACCGCCTCGCATCGATTCTATAGCGATCCCTTATTCCTTGTCTGGCTTCCCTTACATCTCTCCTCTTCCGCATCAACCCAGCATGTATAGTGCGCGACTCTCACCATAGGTCTCATTGCCGTGTAGTCGCAATTCATTCTGTCCACCCAGTTCCCCACATATACCTCTAACCCCTCCAGTTCCCTTCCAACCTTGCGTTCTCTCAATCCACGAAACAACAGTAAAACACTCTCAGGATTGATCATCGGATCTAATTCGTCTTTTTCATCGCCGAACAAATTGTAAATTTGCCGAGTTTCAATATAGCTCTGCATCAACGTCACATTGTCGTGGATACCAATGTCGAGATAAGAACTATCCGGAGTGGGAATTCTGAGCACAAGATGTTCTAAGCTGGGGGTTGATGCAATGGTTCTATAAAATGAATCATCGACTGATAGTTCAGAGCGTTCCTTACCTACGTCAAGTCTTCGAAGTCTAGGGCTTGACGCTATCAAAGTGGTGAACGAATCGTCATCCATATAATTCGTGTTCTCATCGTTCCCAATGGTGAAACTTTCCAACTCTCGCCACAAACTCTCGTGCCACTCATCGTGTCCAAGAAATGAACTCCAGGACTCAGTCTTAATGTTCCAAAGATTCATTCTTTTCAACGGTAAATCAGTCTCTTTCACAAAAGATGAGATTTGTTTTTCCACTTCCTCACTCCTGTAACTTCCTTCCATCCAGTCCGAATATCTAAATGTCAGGTGTCGTAAGGATGGAAGGACCGGTCCATGTAGTTTCTCCAGTATATTGATTGTCGGTCGGATATCTAGGGTATGTAAATGCGACCAATCCATAATCTCCAGCCATACATCGAGGTTTGATCTCTCATCCTTTTCTTTCCGTTCAGATGGTGGGTAATTGTTTGAGTTCCAGTCATAATTTTTATACCGCCAGATATCGCCACCACCAGATCTTTCGTCCAAGTCGTAACCTCTCATACGTAGTACCTCTAGAGGTGGGAAACGAACGGAGGGGTTGGAGAGGAAATCAAATGCAAAAGGAACACTCCCGAGCAGATCGCCAACGGAATAGAGGTGGAGATCTAACTCCCTTAGGTTTGTGGAAGTGGCAAGAATCCGGAAGAGAAGCTCCAACGAGGCGAAATTATCGTCGACATTATATTCGATTTCTGCTTTTAGAGAAAAGAGATTTGTGGAATTGATGATCGACGGTAAGAGCTCAGTCGTCCTTCTTTCAAGCAGCGCCTTCCGATTCCAATATCCTGGGTCCACGCCATCGTAAGAGTCCCAATCGGGATCGATGCTATAAGCAGGATCATATGGATCTTCTCTGAAATTGAACGGGATCGTGTAATACAGGCGACACGCTGGGTGTTGACGTTTGAGGGCGTTGAGAATTGATGATGGGATTGGGTGTTGACTCTCCCAATGTAGGGTTCGAATCTCTGGCGCGCTCTCGATGAAGCTTTGAAGAAGCGGCCAGTTTCCAAGATAGGGAGAGCCAGTGATATTGAGCTCGTGTATAGAATTCCTGCTCCCAGCCGTACTGAAGATGAGTGAGTTTAGGATATGGTTGGTAATGTTAGCAACCTGAGGATCTGAGAAGTTAACATTAACCGAAGTCGTAGTACCAAAATCATGCGATAGAGTAGCTGAGTCTATCAGATGATTCTCGTCGTAATGTGCTGAATTTCGACTCGAAGAAGCCTGGTCCTTGGCAGCAGTACACGAAGTAGCATGTATGGCAAGGAATGCACTCAGCATCCACAAATCAAACATCATATGTAGCTTTACAGAAAACCTTTCAAAAGGTGCTTTATAGGTAAAATACATCAAGCCAAGTCGTCTTTCGTCCGGGTCATATTGAATACGAGGCGCCACGGACCTGTTTTAGGAACGCGAACACGTTGCTATTTTTGTATGTATCTTTCGTTGTGCAAAATTGCTCCAGACTAGCTAACCCCGGAGAGAATAATATTCACTGTGAATAATTCAAATACGTTGATGCGCCTAATGGGGTGGTAACAGTATTTCAAATCTAGAACTCTTAGGATACAGAAATGAAAACTCGCCAAGCTTTACAGGTGGCTGTTTCACGTGATTGTAAATATTATCTTTTTGACTTGCAATACTATTATGAGTAAGACTGCACTTGAATATGTAAAATCTGGAGATAAAAAAATATGGCCAAAACAATAATGAACATTCCAGCAAATCAAGAATCACATCCATTTATTGCTCCTCAATTCACATCTGCTAGGAAATGGTGCACCATTTCCCCTTCTGTTGGGAAACTGTTCCAGATGACCAGCTGTTTCCTAAATGCATCTGGCAAATACAGTTTACCAGCCTTTTTATTGAAGTGCTCGATATATCATCGTCTTCCCCATTACCCAAAAGGTCGACCAAAGCCATCTGACCATCTTTCCTCGAGAGCATTTTCAGCTTGTCAACGAGCTGTGAAAATAAAACTACTCTGTGGTATCTTTAAGTAATTGTTTTGACTGATGATATTCAGGAGGATTCGTTGTATGAAGATGGACTGATTTCCAGCAGAACTGGATTGACTCACTACTGGTCTTCCCAATGACATTGGATTTCCCAGCAGTGCAGTGAAGCTCTGTGACTGATCCAAATCAACTCATTCGCTTTGTCTGGTAAAGATTTGCATATTAATTTGAGTTGCGATTATTGTATTCGTCAACTGAAATTGTGGCGAGGACAACCTCATAGTGGACGTGTGGGAGTTTAGACCTTCAATATCAAGAAGCCGTAGAGCAACAGGTATCTAAATATTCACCTGAATTTCGTAATTAGATCCACTCGAGCTATATCTACGCACTCAGAATCTACTGCGTTAATACCAGGCAAAGGTTTTTATCTTGAGGAGTGTTAAGAAGTTAAATTTGATTGGCAATTGCTCTGGCACACTGAATTGTCAGCCTCAATACTCATCAACCCAAATAAGACTCTTTCAAAGAAAGTGCTGACCAGGCTAGGAAAATGTCTTTTCACTTGCCTCTGGAAGATGTTTCTCCTATCACCGTAAGTCGAGACAGCTCTTCAACTAGGTCACGTGTTTTATGAAAAGGGGGTTAAGCGAATCTACGTCCTTTTTTAATACTAGATCATTGTTCATTTACCAAAAAAAACCTTTAAAATAGGCTTATAATCCTAGCTTTAAAGTTATCTTACATATCTGGCGCTTTCAAAGCGTTGTTTAAGATTTTGACTTGACATCATAGACTTCCTACGCGTCATCGATCTAAAATCGGCGGTCCAGATGCAGAAGGCGGCCTCAAGACGTCTTTTTCACACGAAAGGTCGATTTATATAACTTTCTACCGATATAAATTTATTGTGTTTTGGGATGTTTTAGAAAAAGCTTGTTACATAGATACCGCCTCTTATCACTTCTGACTATCCTACCATCAAGTGCTTATACCTGTGTAGTTATGTCGTCTCTCCCAGCATTCAAGACCAATACAAAGTTAGACTCCACATTTGAAACAGATATCCTCAACACACATTTGGTTTATGACTATGATGCCGAGGATTCGGAAGGCAATCCCGAAAAGTGGCGCTACGAGATCTATTTCGCATCCTCGAACCGAGTGATCTACGCAATCCACGGAGGTCCAATGGCGGGTCGCGTTAACTACCAGTCCGCAACTTATCAATGTATCCGCCCAGGACAGCTATGGCAAATCAACTGGCTCGAGGAGACAGGGTCCGTCGTCTCTGCTGTCTACGATATCGAGAGGCAAGAAATGACAACTCTCATTGCGTTTTCGAAAGGCCACTGGGAAAACCCTAAAGACGCACATGGAGATAAGCGAAACGAAAAGGATTTCGAGAGGTGGAGAGGGTTGGCGAAAATTGGAAGTCAGGTGGAAAGATATATGTTGAGTGAAAGAGCGAAAATTGTGGAGAGATTCAAGGGAAGAGGTGAACTGAAGGATATTCCAGATGGGGCAAAAATGACTTGATGGCAGTAAATTCGTTAAACTTTTTAAAATAAAGAATAAAGACGCTATGTCCGGTTGTATATTGCCAAATTACTTTTTCGAGTCTTGATAGAAGGAAAACGAGCGTTGTAGAAGAATGCAAGAGCTGTATTTTGCCGTTTTGCGAGCTTCATATTTGGAAAGTAAGAGCAAAGAAGCAAGTCATACTAGGAAAAGATCTTTTGTTATGTAATCATTGCGTAGTCCGCGCTCACGTCCTCTAGTAAATATCTATTCAAGGCAGCTTTATCTCGTGTGATTAGAGTATGGTGACGCTCTTTACCGCGCTCCTCAGTCGATTGAATGTCGGCAACTATAGAAGGTTGACTTATGGAACCTATCTTGATGGTTATCATTACTTGCAAGCCATCTGGACCCAGAAGCTTCAAATTTCATTACAGTTTCTCCGAACTTTCGTCTCGCTGCTGTTTTGCACGATCCATTTCCTCTTTCTCTCTTTTCATTTTATACTTTTCTTCAGCTTTGATGTCGTACTCTTGTTTACGGAGATTTCCCCATAATTCGACGGTAGTTCTATTGCGAGTGCAATACAATACAACCTAGTGCTATTGTCAATTACATCTGATCATTATTGCAGGACTTAATAACACAAGTTCTACATAGAAACTTACTTCTCGGGTGGCCATAACATCCTCGAGGCAATTGTGTATACCATGTTCATTGGTACGAAATGGGAAATGCAAGAAGTCCTTCACAAGCCGGTCCAGACCCCTAGCCAGCAGATTAGAATGAGATATTGAGGATGCCACTTTTTGCTATAACAGACCATTTATTGTATCCACCTGACAAATTTCTGGTAAGAATTGCAGAATCGACAATCTGATGGTGAATCATTCCAAGCACATCAAGATCATTTTTGATAGCATGTCCAATGATAATTGTGTCAGCGTCCACAAATTTCCAGACCTCTTGTCGGGCAGCTTCCCATCCATCCAAAGCTTTGCCACTCCGGATAGCGTCATTCATCATAGAAGGAGTGACGCCATGACACTGGGTTGCCCTGATTTACGGAATAAGTACTGTAGTTTAAATCTTTGATAATATTGAGTAACCAAGAGCTATTCCAAGAGCTGAGACAAGAAGTGAGGATAAACATACCAGTTGCTAACTTTGTGACCTGGCTGAACATAGGTATCCATAAGCAACTCTTTCTTAACATAGTCAACCAACGAAACAATAATAACCTCATTGAGTCCGCCGACGGTGCATGCCATCTCACAATCTAGAACCACAGCCTTATATTTTGAAGTTCCGTCAGGTTGCGGTGTGCGTGCAAGTTTTCTAGTTATTCCCATTTTAGCAGTGTCTCGAAAATCGTGTCGTTCACACGTCTGGCATCCTTTCGTAGGACCGTTAATACCACAGCAGCTGAAGGCCGGGACCCCTTCCTGGTTTCTCCTGCTTCGCTTGCCGGGGTGAAAATTCCACGATCCCTTACTGGCAGCCCTTTGACTCTTAGTGACTAGTCATTAAAGTCAGTCCTTTCTTAGCTACAGTCTGACGATTTAGGGCGTCAAGCTCTGTTACATGTCGGACTCAATGGTTTGATATAAGGGTTGAGGTAAACCTTACCACCACAATAACAACATTGACGAAGTCCTTCCAGTTCTTCATCTGTGTAAGTGTGAAGCAGATGTCTTTCTTTGAGAAGATCCTTTATAGAATGGCACTCCTTTGATAGTAAATTGAGTATGTCAAGCTCTTCCGAAACTGGAATCGACGACCAACGATCATCATCGTTCATTGTGATAGCTTCCGAAACAGGAGATACATGTTGAGACCTAATATGTTGTGACTTCTTTAAAGTGTGAGAGGGTGCGAACATGAGATGTTTATCTAGCGCCTTCTGTGTCGTGAAACCTAGATAAGGATGCTTCTCGCAAGCAAAATGTAGTTCGTTTGAAGTCGACATCGCGAACGCAAAAGTACTGTGAGTTCAATTATCTTATGCTGTGTTACAAGAAAGGAAGTCTCCAAGCTACTTGTTATGTTTTTTTGTTTGTAGTTGCTGCAGCTCATTACGTTACGCTAGAGGAAGGCGAGAAGCCAGTTAAGCAAAGTATGCAAGTCAAAGCATCTTGAAAGACCACAACTTGGTTGATGAATGTAGATGTATTGACGGAAGGCAAGTTCTAAGTGGAAATGGGAAATGGTAGTCGCGTGTCTAGCGTTGTTCTGTGGAGGAAACACGTGACTCTGAAACTAGGTAGGACCAAGAGAATTATTGCAGGAACAAAGATTACACAACTAACTAGTGCATCTAAAATACAGATTTTGTTAATGTTAATAAATGTAGATGAGTTAAGGAAGTAAAATCCCAAGTGCCTCTTGGCTGGTGGCACTTGCTTTCATTCACAGTATGCCCTAAATTGACTATATTCTTCTATCAGTTCTTTTTGAGTGATCTCTGGATGAAGCATGGTAGATTTCAAAGTATCAAAGGATATTCTCAGGACATTTCTAGCTAAAAGCACTTTTCAAGCAAGGAAGAGATCATGTGTGTGCGGGTGTGTTTGCAAAAAATCGTGTGATGATAAACACCACAAGTGTAAGTAGGTGTATAAATCCCTCCCTCTTCCATTGTTCATATTTTGTATGCTGTTAGATCCTAATATCCAGTATTAATAGTAATTAAATGCTTATTTGGATTATTTTGATGTATAGTTCCCTTGATCTTTCGTTCAATTTTTTAAAAGCTCCCCATCATCTTCCCTCATAAAAGAATTAAATTCATTGATAGAAAGAACACCGACACTCTACCAATAGAAGAGTCGTAGTCAGTCTGAATTCTTTTTTAAGCAGTTGAAGATACTGGGCGCTTGAAAATATGACTAGATATATAAGAAAATTTAGTCTCGTTATCAGAGCAGAGGCTGGAAATGTTTTAATAAGACTTATTAAAAGGTGATAATCTATTTTATGAGCTAGCCTAGTTTAAAGATATGAAACGAATGCCCCAGGCATCCATCCAGTTCTGGTTCTTATTCAGCGACATACTTCTCATCCACAATCGATGTAACCCCCACTAAATAGAACCGCCGCCTAACAAAGTGTGATCAACGACTTGAAAGTATTTCCCCGCCAATTCTCCGTGGAATATAAAAGCTATGATAAGAGACAAGCGTGTTCGTACCGGTTGCGCAACTTGCCGTAAGCGACGTGTTAAATGTGATGAAGCACGGCCTGTTTGTGCCCGATGCAAGGCAGCAAACTTCGTTTGCGCAGGCTATGAACCACAACGACAGGTTGTACAGAATCACACTAAAACGTTAGTCAACATAACTCCACAAACTGATTCTGAGCACCTTGAAGTAAAAACTTCATTCCCGGAGCTCTCATGGCGAGAAACGAGTTTTCGACGAGATCAACTACCTTTGTATCATCACTTTGTGACGACTACTGTCAACAGGCTATTTAGAAAGGATCATGTCGGCTTTTGGCGTGATGAGGTCGCTCAGATGTCTTATGATCAAGACCTTGTTCATGAAGCACTACTAGCTATAGGCGCTATGCATCGTGCAAGTCTTATCCAATGCCAGGCTGGATGTGCCCAGGAGGCTGCAAGATTTAAGGTTCTTGGATTCCGTGCTTATGGTAGCGCTTTGCACTTGTTACCTAAGTATTTGGGAAGAAATACTGCCAAAGATATGTTGGCTGTTCTGATCGTTCTTGTGCTTCTTGCATACTTCGAGGTACGACGAATTGTTATACCACTTAGATGACCCATGGCTAATTGTTTATTCTCAGTGTTTCTTGGAAAATCCGAAAAGTGCATTCCGTCATCTATGGGCTGCGATACAACTTTTCCGTAAGATCGAAGAACTCTTATCAGAAGGCGATATCTCCGACCTGGTCCCGGTCTACGATGCTATGCTTCGTTTAGACTTTACTGCACAGAAATATGTGCCATACTCGCTGTCCTCATTCACTCGCTGCTCAGAGCTGGCTATTATGGAAAAGCCTTTCTGGAATAGACCTTCTCCGCAGTTCTCCAGAAGTGGCTATCTGGATTGTGTTGCTAGCGAACGTTTTTGTTTAACTCAGCTAATATGTGCTCACAATAAACTTAGTCGAGTTGTCTGGGGGCGTATGTGTCCATTGAGTGAGAGACCAAGTCGCCATGAGTTGATGGGATTTTACTCAGAGATGATGCTCTGGAAGAAAAGCTCTCCGGCAATTTTCACGAATTGTGATGGATTGAGGACGATTGAATCTTTCTCCTCCGTTGCCCCAGATTCACTTCCAATGCCTCCTCCGCCATGCTTCTTTCAGTCAAATGAAGCCGCGATTACTATTGCAATGTTTAATAGCTATCTTGAATGTACAGTCACAATGCTGGGTACAACAGATGAAGATCCGACCGCCCGGGAAGCGGAAACCTACCATCTCGTGTATCAGAACCTCTGCATTGCTGCAGGACTCGTGGAAAGACACAAGAATGAAGATGCGAGTCAATATAAACCTTGTGATTCAATCACCTCTGGGATCTCGGTATCACTCCATCATGGACTGAATCGATGTTTTTCTCTGGCTTGGCAAAATTGGACAATCTATGCCCTTCGGTCTATTGGACGGGAGGGCCTTACCAATGGATTCACCTCTGCTAATACACTTGAGATAATGTGTGAACTTGATCAAAGAAGAAGTCAGACTTGTTCAGGATTGAATTCTTATTTGGGACCGCTGAATAAAAGACTTGTCCCACTCCTTCTACCACGCCTTGAGGATGGTAAGCTAGTGGCATTTTACCTACGATTTGGAACTGCGGAAACCATTGGGGATGAAAAAGAAATTCGGATTGTTGCCAAAGCCTCTTGGATGCAAAATATTGCGGGAAATATGGAGTCCTTGAGTATCGACGTGTACGATCCGTCACTGGTTGGAAATCTATCGCTGCAAAAACGCCCAAGAACCTTGGAATTATTTGATAAGTGGCGAAATGCGGTCCAGAGTGGATGGCATGGCTATCTAGCAACAGATGTTCGTAAAGAACTTCTGCAGAATGATCTTCCATCAAGTTCTCACAAAGTCACTTTACATTTCGACGAACGGGGAACTGGGATTTGAGATTAAAGCGATTCTAGCAAATACAACAAAAAGCCGACTATTAGTTAAATACACAAAGCCGTATTTCAAATTTGTTCCAAACTTAAGCACCAACACTCAATTTCTTCAACAACTCCACCGCGAGAGGCTGAGCGCTACCTGGATTTTGGCCCACCAAAAACTTTTTCGTCGTGCTCACAACCACATGTGGAGCCCATGCCTCAGTTGATTTTTCGTAATTCCCACCGCTAGCTACATCTAAAGCGGTTTCTAGGTGGAAAGGCATATCCTTCTGTCTGTCTACAGCAATCTCTTCAGCGTTACTAAATCCAGTGACCTTTTCTCCTTTGATGAAGAGTGATCCATCGGCCAATGTAGCTTTCAAGAGCGCCGCAGCACCATGACATACTGCCGTGACATATCGATCGGTTTCGTAGAACTCTCGGATAAGTGCGGATGAAACATCATTATCAACGAGGTCAAACATGGCTTAAAATGTTGTTAGCTTGCTTTGTCCATTGAACGTTTGCAATACTGCTCAAAACTCACGTCCAAATCCACCAACATAGAAAATTGCAGCAAACTCTTTAGCTCTACCCAAAAAGCTCTCTAGCTTCTCGGTCTTGGTCCAAAGGTCTTTTCTAGTATTCGCGAATTCGACACAGTATGCATCGTCCTTGAATAATTTGACGGAGACGGGGTCTAAGACCGTTGATCCACCATTAGGAGATGCGACAATGATGTCGGCGTGCGGTGAGAGTACTTCGTATGGGTGTGCAAATTCAGGCTATGGTTTGGTTAGTTAGAGCAAATCATTAATGTGGATGGGAACTCACTAGATACCATCCTTGAGGGGATGACGAGAGGACCATCAAGATGCTGGGTTTCGACATTTTGGCTGGGAATTGGGTAGTGGTGAATTTTTTGTTGGTGATATTCTCAAAGTGGTTTTAATTAGTAGCTGATATATTGAATGCAGGAGATGGGTGTCGCTGTTGATAACGAGTAGAACTATTAGAAAGTGGTGGCAGGTCGTGTCTATTTATGCTCGAACCACATCCATCCATGATCTATGAATTCCTGCCAAATCTCCATTTAGATACTTTCTGCAAGCCAGAATCTTACAAATCGTACCCTCTAAATATCGAAATAAGTCGAGGCCATTACCAACCAACAAGGTGTCTTGTCTAGTTGGTACAGCATTAGACTGCATCCACTGTCTTGCAAAGGACCATTCCCAGGAGATAGTGGTAAGCTACGAGTGGCCATTTAATTTTCGTCAGCGACAGGGCACATAAGCCAAGATCTCGTTACCACAGGTCGCTTCGCTCGTTACGACGATTGTCCACGCCAGGCGATTGGCAGTTGAGATGCGTAATCCCACTTTTGGCAGAGGAACAATTATTCCCGAGTTTCAGCATTATGAGCTCTCCCGTCATATATCCTTCCGCGTCTATCAATTTCTTCAAGATTATGCAAGACTGGTATCTAATCACTTTCCGGAATTTCTCAAAAACGGAGATAAATCTTCTAGATATGTAATACCTGAACCATATAGAACTGTACCTTAACTGTCACCTTTGAAAGGGCAAAGGCTCTAGCTTTCAAGTCTTATCCATATCTTGTGAGAGTCAGTCACTTCTTTCCACTACATATTTGTACCATCCAAAGGTCATCATTAACCCTTCGAACAGTTTAGTATAGCTCGATATGTTGTTGGTCAATCAACAAGACGTGCTGTGCCACCCGAGCACCTTGTCGCATCACCACAGACATCAAAATTCCAACATTTAGGCAGCCAAGGACCAGAGAGGGAAAATCTTCGATGCATCGCGCACGATGCTGCAGTTGAACCAACATTTACGATCGGCCATTGCTTATAGAGGAAGGCGAGTGTTTACTTCTAGTGATTTCTAGTTACACTCGAGCCCCAAGGTGGACAGTTCCAAGGGCTTGTTCCATTTGTGGTGAACTACCTCCAGAATTGTAAGCACTTATGTCGCCCTAGCCCCGTGGTACCCAGGGTTTGTGCTTATCTTGTTTGGCGTGGTTGACCGAGTATAGAGCTCGTACTCAAGTGATGAAGACATTAGGAACCACAATAAGCACCATGTTTATCACGCAAAAGATATGATCGAAAGCTCCACCGCGTGAGATTCAAGAGCAAATAGCGTTTCTAATTCAAACTCGAAAGGCCAGACTTTCTTTTTATCTTTTTAAACTATCAACATTCGGATATTCGCTATCTAAAGCTAAAGCTACTCTTCTTAATTTTAGCGTAGTCAAGGTCGAAGCCTCCTAAAGGATTTCTAGAATTCAATATTCATCTATACCATATCTTCCAAAAACTGGCTTTCAATCGTCACATAGCTTCAGCTTTCTACCCCATGGAGAGACCGCTCACAGCCCAGATGAACTGTGCCAGGGTAAAAGTTCCGCCCAGAAGAGACAAAACCTGCCCAGAGGAGTTCAGCGAATTGACCCCTTGAACACGATTCCAATATATCATGAGCTCGCCTCCTAAGACGTTGAAGCAAATTGTCCAAAAGAAGGACATAAATAGAATTGGAGTTTCTGGGCGTAGGCTAGATTGTTTTGATGGAAAATACTGGACAGTTTGTTCCGACTTCTGTACAGCAATCCTCGGGGTAATAACTGTCTGGTGTGCTTGGGGGTCAAGTGGAATGCGCGTAACAGGAGAGTATGAGAGCGGAGGGGATTTAATTGAGCTAACAGGTATGGGCGATGCTGTATTGGTTGACGCAGTCTGTGACGGATTCTTCAGTTTGATCTCAGACGCTTTTTGCTTTGGCACGAATAGTCTTTCCCGAAACTCAAGAACTATATTCCTAGTCCATTGCCATACTGCGTATACTGCGCTTCTCAGAACGTCTTGTCTCCACATCCATCGAAGCGTCAGGAATCCTACACTTAATCCATAATAGCCTTTCCAACATTTTAGTCCCCAGCCAGAATTTCTCTGCTTGGAGAAAACATATATCCACACTGGACAGTTATCTTGATCAGATCTTATATCCACCCTCAGATCATTCATGACTGCCCAGCTCCCAAATCCTAGCTGAATGGCCATGCAAGCAGCCTGTAGCCATGTGACCACTTTACCTCCCACCGTCATTCCTCTTCTCTCCCACTCCTCGTACTCTTCCAGCGGAGCAGCAACACCTAGCGTGCCAGCTGTGAAGAGCGCAAGCATAGTGTCAAAGGGCCGGAGACGGCCCTGGATGGCCCGGAGAACGAGAACGCTGTTGACAGAAATATTCAGGAGAAGGCACGGAATTTCTAAAATCATGCGCGGCGATTTGGAGTAGGTCGTTGCGCAGAGATAAGTCAGTGCCTGAGCATACACCGCGAGTCTCACCCCAAGACCGTAGAGGTCTGGGTCGCCGATTATTGTGCATGATGATGGTGCGGGTATCGCCATGGTATTTGAAGAAGCAATGGTTGCTTTTCATCCTTGTGAAATACATCAGAAGCATTTCCTGATTAAAAGAAAGCTCGTGGCGCATGCATGAAATTGGATACCATCTCAGCCGCACTGTAACACTTCCTTATCATACGATTTGTGGGAACTTCAAAAGAATCTGGCACTATTCACCGCATGCAGTTTTGGCCCAAAATAATTCCCCAGACAGTTGAATTCGCCTATTTCGTCGCAATTACAGATAAATGCTGATTAAGCTCATCTAGTTTATTCACACTAGAATAATTCGTCTCGGTCGCCAACAATGCTTCCTATGCCCCACCAATCCTGCGCCTCGTGGGGTTTCTACTATTATTCTTAACTAAAAACAACAAATAGTCTGTACTTGAAAGTGAAAATGTATTATGTTCACATCTGCGCTCGGTTATTGTAATACTACCACATTGCCCCCCTGGCGTCTCTGGTATCATTACGGAGTATACAGTAAGGTTTTTTAGAGTCGCGTGGTAAGTTGTTCAAATTACTGTTTGAGTAACAGAACCAGTCGCAATCGTGAAGTATATGGAGAGGATCGCCTATGAGTGTCTGTAAGATAGGACGGGGTGTCGAGACTTTTGAAGAATACAGAGTGCTAATACACAAGCGGACTTCTCATGTGGCTGGAGCCACCAGAACAAACTCCCACCAGTCAGACTGCTGTGGTTGCAAACCGGCTCCCCGTAATTGAGCTATTGTTAAAAGAACTTGGATAAGAATCTATCCAGCTAAATTGCGAGTCACGTCAAACCACCTACGCCATACCTTGCCATGGACAAGATAGGCTCGGTAGTTGGGGTTGCAACTTTGGCATTCGAGGCTGTTAATCTGTATACCCAGATTTACAACCATGCACGCATCACAGTCGCAGACGACATTGTGGCGAGCTTCGCGGAATTGCAAGCCGAGAGAGTCCTGCAGATCCAGAGCGAGATACTACAGCTCCGCTCACGGAGGTCCTCTCCGCAGCCTGTACCTGGAGTACAGCCCCTTCAGGCCGAAGACTTACTGCACACTACACTAGGAGAGGCTCTACATAGATATGGTTGGTCTATTTTAATTCGATATATATCATTTAGTAATATCACTTAGCTCAAGCACTGAGGGATTATGACACGTTGAGCCAAGAAGCACTACAATCAAACCCATTCGAGACGTCTTTGTCGTCATCTACTGTGCTTCGAAGGCTATTCAAGCCTCCTCCAATTCCCTATCCAGATATAGCACCGTATGTACGCGAGCTCAGCTTTCGAGAGCTTGGCAAGAGAAACCGCCTTCAACGAGAACAGAAAGATGCCTTCTTTGAACGGCTGCTGTTGGGCGCTTTTGGAGGAATTATGTTGATAGCGCCGATGCTGCTGATGGTCTTGAAATATGACCGTAACACAAAGCTGATAACAACTTCTGTCGCTACAGCAATGTTCACGCTTTTGCTGGCCGTATTCGCACGAGGTATGTTGGGCAAGGACGTACTTGCGATTGTTGCCGCCTATGCGGCTGTCCTCGTGGTGTTTGTGGGAACCAGTATCACTCCCTCTGGTGCTTGATCACGGATAGAGAATGCGTACTTGGTAATCGGAGAAGCTTGTCATGATAGTTACGAATAATGAAAACATACCTTAAAAATCAAAACTTCATGAAGCTAACGTTGGTGAATAGACCGTACTTGTGATATAATGAAAGCTTAACATCTACAATCCAGTAGACCTTTGCATTGCTATAAAGTCTGTTAGTTGCATTCAGCAGCTAAAGCCGTCATCGTTACCGACTTGTACTCTCTCAAACAAACATTCTCAAACGTACTACCATTCATATTTCCTTTTAATAATGCTAATATGGCCTCATGTCCTCATGTCTAGCCAGCAGTCCACGCTTGGTTTCTCCGAGATCGAATCCCCTACCTGGAAAGGCAATATGAAGATCTTATGCAGGACCAAAGACAACCCTCAGCTATGATGGTTCGAGTGTACAGGAAAAATGTGGATTGACACCGAACTCATTGAGCGTAGACTTTGAACGCCATTTGATCCGCTACGGCATCTTGGGTCCCCTTCCTTTCTTTAGATTTCTCTCTTCTCCTGAGCGCTTCCCAGCCGGTAAACACGAAAGGACCCTGTCAATATCCCACATGACTAGAATCAGCGCTACCAATGTCTCCAATGAAGAGTATTGAAGGCAGTTCTCTCAGCTAAGAGTGTAAGCTGATTTAGAGAATAATTAGAAGAGGACAGCTTTATTTATACTGTCTCCAAAAAAAAGAAATTACGATCAAGAGCATTTGTACGCTTTAATAGCTTGGTTCTGATACTTGTCTACCTAAACTACCTATGCTTTAGGCGTCCTAATAGATTATCATACATACAACAGAACGCCTGCCCATGTGTATTCCACCCTATTTGCAAATAGCATGTACTGGTATCCCAAAAAACCCTTCCGTAAACGCCCCTCACCCTGCCTCAGATTTACACATTACGTAGGTTCCAGCCTCTCGCTCATCACAAAACCCTCATTCATATCGTACACCACTTTCAAAAGCTGACCTTGAAGAAATTATCAGAATTGTCCATTTGTAGGCCGTGGTGCAGGTTCCGCACCCCACAACTCCTCGTGTATTACTGGGGTACGCGAATCTTGCGGTCTTGTTGGCCTGGGCTCCGATCTCTGATTTCTCGCATCACGTTTCTGTTGCAAATACTGCTGCGCGAGCGGTACCTGACTTTGATAAGGCTGTGAAGGTCCACTTGTGGCAATGCCTATTTGCGAATCTTGTCCATCATAGGGCGAATCATAGTGTGAATCATAGTGTGTGCCTTCGTTACTGATATCACCGCCCTGGGGATCGTAGCGTTGGCTCGCCGGAACATATGATGCATTGGCTACATGGTTCAGTGGATGGGGTTGCGCGTTCGCCAGGAGAGTGGCACCTTCCTCATCCCTTGCCGTTTTCATGGGTATCCCAAAGTTGCTGCGGCGAAATTCGTAGGCAATTGGTAGGTCTTTTGTTGCTTTGCGTGCATGGCCAGGTCCTCCATTACCGAGAACCATGTCATTGAGCTTTTTATTATAAGACTCGTCACTCTCTCGGTAACGGTGTCCAACAAACAACCAGCGCATTCCGCGCGCAAATCCCTTCACAAGGTCCCATGGATTCATGGCGTCTATGATAGCGCTCAATCCAAGAAATCCTCCTTGTTTAGGTCCTAGTTCGTTGAAAATGGAATGGTCGGACATGGAATTTGACGGATATTTGGAGGGTTCGGATTGTTTCGCGGACTCGGTGTATGGTTTGTATGGGAATGCGAAGAGGTGAAACAGTGAGAAAAATGCCATTTCTACGCAAAGAAGGAGTGAAGGAATGCCGATTTTCAAGTCTGGATAGGCAATGTACTTTGTTGGTTTGACCACCTCGAGCGAGGAGGAAGTAAGGACGCTGATGGTAAAGGATTGCCAAAAGGAGAGGAAGATAACCAGTTTGATTGCAGTGACCTTCAGGAAGGGACGGTGAGGGGCGAGATCGACGCGGAGTTGTATGTAGAATTGGATCAAACAGTACATAGCAATACCTACGGCAACACATTCAGATGCCAAGAGCTAGAGAGATCAGTAAGGCTTAGCATTGAGCAAAAGTAGTACTTACCCAAATATGTGCGAACTGAATGCCATTGGAGGACTCGCAGTATTTCCCAAAATATTGCGTGATAACCGACACGATTGTCATGGCCACTCTCATGAAACAATATTGGTAGACACCAAGCCATACCACATTGAACCAGGTAAGACCACTCCTGGGCGTCCTCCATGGCCCGCTATCTCCACAACAGCATGCTCTGAACCAAGTCAATGGCCATACCCAAGGTTTTGGGGTGATGCCACGGAAGTATGCTTTTTGTTCGTGCAAGTCGGGTGCGATGTAGTGGCAGAGGAGGGCGAAGAAAGAGGCTATTGCAAACGCCTCGTAACAGCTAGAAATAACCTTGAAGTATATCGCGTGCCAGTAGTAGAACATAGACAGGAAGGAAGCAGCGGCGTAGACGGGAATCATGAATAGAATACGGATAATACTGTTACAAGGTCAGAATGTTCACTAGAGCTAAGGTTCGGAGGTGGAAAGTACGTACTGTCTCTGCTCATATGGTTTGGTGTAGTTTATGGCATGCATGAAGATCAAGAGGAAGGAGAGGAGAATGGCTATCAGCGTACATCCTGCAGCTATGATGAGGCCGAGATCATGAAATCGTAGAGTTCCCACGATGGGAATCTCTGTATCGCCAACTAGGATAATGTCAGCACAGAGAGTTTTGCTTCGGTTGGGCATGGCGTACTTCGCAGATCATCCAACGTGGAGTTGCACGTTCCATTTACGGTGAGCTCCATTTTTGAGGTTGTTTCGTTGACCAGCGCGGTTTCGAGAATTTGAAGCAAATACACTGTTATTTATCCGCTCTCCTGGTAAATCCCCTGAGTATTGATTTTGTTGGTCGTCGTCCAGCTGGCTACCCTGTAGTTCTGACCTGTTTTCTTTTTTTATTCCTTGTGTATAATGCGAACAAGATGCGCAACGACCCCTGAGTTTGGCGGTTGTATTTCGACAATATTTGGTTGACGGAATGGTAGTAAAGAGCGTAGTTTGGCTGTGCAAACGAAGGATGCAGTATGGTGATTCAACAACACAATGGGCCGACTAATGAGCGTAAGTCTTTTCGCCAGCGACGCCAGCGAAGCAGATGGGAGAAGAGAAGATGAACTACGAGGGTGGTTGGCTGAGGGGGACTGAGGGAACACGGTGCGATGCGGTGTGGTATGGTGTCCCTATGAAAAGAGTGTAATTCCAGCGCGGTGGAGTTTCACCATAGAAAGAGGCGCAGTGTTTCACGAAGACGGTGGCAAGCGCCAAGCCTGGTTAAGCTTCAGCCTGGTGTGTGGGCCCGAGCCCTAATTGTTAGCCTATCCGAGGCTATGATGATGATAGGATCCCCGCTAAGCGCTAGCTCGGTACATATATAACTATACAGTACATACGCACGCCTGCTGGAGAGTATCTATCTCTGTGGAACGCTGGATCACTGAATAATAAACGATTCGGTAGTGGTATTGAGTGCGCGTCGGGACCAGTTAATTGACCTGCCGACTAGCACCACCATAGAGAAAGTCTCCAGTGCTCGTCGTTTGCAGCTGGAGCCTTTCGCAATGACCAAGCCACCTAATGACACTTGACTTTACGTATTTATTACAGTAAATGTCAAATCTCCACCACTGGTGTGCTATTTGAAACCACTCGTCTGCCTCCATGTTTGGTTTAATAGGCGTGGCAAGGCTGACTCCATAATTCATGGTGTTACGTAGGACCTAGTTAGTTAGCATCGTGTCTACAAATAGCATATTGGTGAAAGTGGCTTGGAATCTCCATTTCCAATTCTAAAGTATACATTGGCAACGCTGCCAATGACTGCTCTTCTTAATTTGGTTACAGGAAACCAACCTATTAGTACTCCTTTTAAAATGAGAGAACAGTTAAGTAAGCTTTGGTGTACCGAGGCTTACCACTTAATAAGGTTGGCTAAACATAATCTCCAAATTAAGATCGTCTGATATGAAGATCGCAACCTCGAAGAGTTCAGCACCATAGGAAACAATGACCTCATTCAAATTTCTGGGGGTTTTCTCCGTATATAAGCTTGATATTCTACAATGCCCACTGACCGGCGTTTCTCTAAAATAGGGGAAATGATTCCCTATCAGCTCCTGAAATTAAGCGAGTTACTTTGTCTTGGCTCGCTTTATTCCCCATAAATGTACCTGAACGATGATAATGAGGAAAATGAAGACGATTCAACTGAATTGTATATGAAGCTCAAGCTAATTTATCTTCTCACAAGTCTACTACTATCCTCGTATGGACATTTACAAATAGCATAATTCTCAATCTCAACGTGAGCGGAGGAAATATTCACGCCACCTTCCCTATGTAGACAGCTCCCCACTTTCCGTATAAACGGCGTTCATCGAGGCATTTCTTCTGGAGAAGTACTTTGGTAACCACTTCTATCTAGAAAGCGCATTTATCATCTATAGAATTACTCTTAGCTGTCATTTGATCGCGAGGGAAAAAGGCCAAAAATATGTTCCAAGCCAGCTGGGTCAAGGCAGCATGCCTACAGCTTCTGTTCGTAGTCAGCGCACAGACACATGACACCAGTAACCCGCAATACCAAACACTTCCCACCCTACGCCATCAGGCTGAGCTCAAAGATGCATGGACGGCCGAGAGAAAAGCCCAAATACCCAAGTTACTACAAAAGCATGGTGTAGGAGCTTGGCTGGTAAATAGCTCCCTTCCCACCTGAGAATTCAGAACGTGACCGCTGATACCGTGACTAGATGGTGGAGAAAGAATACGCCGAAGACACCGTCTTCTGGTCCCTCAAAGCGTCCACGCAGTTCGCTGCCCGTCGCCGTACCGTCTCTCTCTACCTGGCCAACTCTAGCGGTTCTCCATCCCACGTCTGGATCGATAATACACCCCAGGTGTGGTCTTCCCTGCTCTCTGTTCTCGAAGCCGAGCAGCCAGAAAGTATCGCAATTAATGCAGATTCTCAAATTGCTTTCAGTAGTGGTTTGCATGCAGGAGAGCTCGAGAATGTGCTCGTAAATTTGGGACCGTCGTGGAGTGAGAGATTGGTGAACAAGCCCATGTTGGCGGTGGAATTTGTGGGTACGATGCCGAAAGGACAGTTGGGGTGGTATAAGAAATTGATGGAGACGGCATGGGCCATGATTGGGGAGGGATTCAGCGAGGGTGTTATTGAGCCGGGAAAGACCACGACTGAGGTTTGTGATTCTCCTACCTTTTTGTGTTTCGGTACGCTATTTCGGACTTTGCTAACTTTAAAAGGATGTGGAATGGTGGTTGAGAGAGAAGATCCAAGAACAAAACTATACGACATGGTTCCAATGCGATGTCAATATTGTGGGACCGGAAGGAGTCTTCGAACTCACCCCTGATCACAATGGGACCATTAAACATGGCGATCTACTCCATGTTGATTTCGGAGTCACTGCTATGGGGATGAATACAGATACACAGCATCTAGCCTATGTTCTTTACCCAGGGGAGACAGAGAAAGATATCCCCCGAGGCCTTCTTGATGGTCTGAAGAAAGCCAACCGCCTGCAAGACATTGTGAAAGAAAACATGGAAATTGGGCTAACAGGAAATGTGATTTTGAAGAAGAGTTTGGCCCAAATGAAGAGTGAAGGCTTTGGTGGCGCTATTTACTCTCACCCAATTGGAGATTGGGGCCATTCTGCTGGAACACTTATCGGTATGTTGTATCAACGCCCTGCGAACAATTCATGTACTAATACTGACTGCCTAAGGTATGACAAATCTTCAAGACGGAGTGGATGTTCTTGGAGACTTGCCACTGTTAGACAACACATACTACAGTGTGGAACTTTACGCAGAGCATTTTGTCCCCGAGAAGAACGAAACACTGCATTTTTACCAGGAGGAAGATGTGTATTGGGTTGATGAAAATACGGGGTTTGAATGGGTATATGGGAGACAGGAAAAGTTCCACTTCATACACTCGAAAGCTGAGCCAGCTGAATTTACCATTCAGGATTTGTAAATCGAAATTATGCAGCCAATGGTAGAGAAATTCTATGAACAGATGTATTAATAAAATATTGTATGACCTGTCGAACTAAGTCCACAGCCAATTGGGGAAGGCGGGGTTAATCGGCTTAATTAGATTCGCGCTTACATTTCTTATCATAAGTCGAGTACCTTTTCTACCTCCTTTTAAAGTCACTGCAGCTCCAAGTGGCTACTTAGATTATATACATGGTGGGTGGTATTGAGTCACTCAGCCTTTCCACCTGAGTCATTGTCCACCTCAAGACCATCTATAAAGCTACCATCAATCCAACTTCAAGAGAACTCAAACGGTAAAGGAAACGTTTCAGTCACAAGGACAGCTTTTATCAATTGAATTCTCAGGACAATGGGTAAATACATCAAACCCATCGTGATCTGCTATCGCTCACCATTCATAGAGATATCGACAGACCCGGAAGTCAAGCTCCAAGTTCGTGGAGAGAGCTATTATCTCACCACGCTCCGAGAGACCGATATTCCAGCGCTCCATGCGATCTTGTCCGAGCCCTCGGTCAACAACCGTCTGTTTCGTGTCCCTAAACCGTACACAAGCCCCTCTCTGTCCCACCACGACCCAGCTTTGCCCACCAACAAGCTAACAAGCACTGTAGATACACCATCGAAATGGCAACAGAATGGGCCATAGATCGCGTGAAATCCAACACCTCCCTGCTCGCAATCCCAACACTGGAGGCTCGAACCGTTGCTTTATTCGCTCAAACCCATGCCGTTCCTCTCCAGGTAATCCGTACCTCCGCGGGTCAATACATCGGCTGCGCATCCCTAACCCCACGACCCAGCTTTTCAGAGCAGCGTGTCGAGCTGGGCTACTACCTCGACCCTGCCTACCACGGCAAGGGAATCATGGCCGAGGCTGCAAAGGCCGTGATCCGCTGGGCGAAGGCAGAGTTTGGCGTTGAGAAAGTGCATGGTAGTGTGGATTGTACGAATTATGGAAGCGGTAGGGTAATGGAGACGGTGGTGAGAGAGACGGCAAGGGGAGCTGTAAAGGAGGGGGTGGAGTGGTACGAGTGGCCTCCGGAGAAGGCTGTCGAGGGGAGGGAGGAGAGAAGTATAAGCCGGACGCGGGACTGGGACGTTTGATAGTTTGGAAAAGACTTGCGAATTGAAGATGGTATAGATGGATAAAGACCAGAGTGAACGAGAATAAGAGCAGGAATATAGAATCGGTGGAGAAGTGAAGAAATGTATTTAGACGAGCGTACACCTTAGATTTCGTACTTGTTTTGGGAAAAGGATTCGTATTTTGCAGGTTTATAATATTTTAGTACATTGGCTAGATATCATAGATAGGGATTGTTGACCAAAGTAAACGAGTTCACACTGTGACTGCGTTTTGTTTGGATGCATTTTGGGATATATACAACTTGTGCCACGAAGTTCACCACGTATGGAAAAATCGAGTATTAACGGGTATTCTTCGGAAAACTGAGCGAGGCTTGCTTCCTTTCACGACAAATATACTAGCAGCTCAGGCTTTGCAATACTGATATTGGATTTGTGTTGTTTATCAACATCCTCCCAGATCATTGGTACGATAATGTGTTACGATGAGAAGATCCTCCATTCATTAGCCTATTGTAGTAGTTTCACATCATGCATTTGCTTACTCAATCGCTTTATTTGTGAATCAATATCTTCCTTATTGGAACTTATATACAATGAAGTGCATCATATTTACCTTCCTTATAAAGACATCACACCAACTACTACTAGTCGGTGTTCGGTAATCTGCTGATGATCTCACAATCTGGCCTGTGTCCCCATCCACCACCCCGCACTAAACTCTAAAATGCAACGCCATCGAGGGGTAATAGTGCAGGACCCTACGTCAACATCTACTTGACGTAGGTGGACGAGGTACCGAAGTCGCTTTAAATAGCGAGTTCAGTCCATTCATTTATTAAATCTTTCTTTTGTTAGCAATTAATAACTACGTTAAAACTTCACCCCTCCAAAACCATCATTCAAAATGTCAACTGAAGGCGGATCCGCAGTACGTCTGTCCACGTTCTCTCTTTCAGCTCTGCAATTGACACATCTATAGCACGCACCCCAAGAGGCCACCGATGAGCCCAAAACCTTCAACATCCAAATCCTCCCAGCTGGCTCAGCGCCCAAAACCTCAACATACAAACCCAATGTGGGAGGAGAGCTTGCACCCGGCCAGGCAAACAATGTAGCGGATACCACGTACGATGACAAGACGGACGTGCACAAGGGCTTAGGAAGCGACACCACGAAGGAGACGGAGGAGAAGGAGGAGAAGACTGGACATCAGGTTGAGATTAAGAGCGCGGCGGAGAGAGAACCAGAGTCTGCTGAGAGTTTGTGATTTGGCCATAGGATGGAGTTAGAGCATGGAATGAAATCTGGGCCGCTATGAATATCATGATCACCTTATTGCTCGCGTGAGCTGTTGCTATTGCATCCAAGAACATAATTGGTCCGTGATATCTACGGCAAACTAATTTATGGATTGAACAAACGTGGCTCTTCGGGGTTTAATGGAACTGGTTAACAGATGGCTCGGTATGAATGTTCTTGAGTTGAGGTTTATGTCGAGTCCAGCATTCGATGTCTACCAGGATTGACAAGGAAAAGGCATTTACCATATAGGTTGCCCCACTAGTGGCGTATTCTTGCTAGGGAATTTTAGTCTTAAATGATACAGTACGTTGTATAATACTGTATCTAACCTTCCTAGAGGCATTTCAAATGATTTGGGAACTTGCTAGTGCTGAACAAGTAATGATTACAGTGGTTAGCACTGTCACGCCGCACCAAGTTTTGGATATGAGATTTCCACATCGTTGTTCAAAAAACATTATCTACAAGGCTTCAAATCAAGCCAGTGAATTCAGTCAGTTCACAAGAATTTGACCAACGTACAGGAAAAGAATACGGCAAGGCAACTCGAGCTGTCGAACTTAAATTGTCCCCGTTCGCCGAGGCTATTAGTATCACGTGAATGACAACTGTGTGTAGTTGACAGACGCTCAAGTATAGTATCTGCCATAAACTATTTCAAGTTTTTTGCCTTTATCCCTCATTATATAATGGTCGTGTCTTCATGTGCCTCCAGCCGCATCAAATTTGTGATGCCCATGCAAATACGCCCGTAGGTTTTAGGTACTTTACAGTTACCGCCGGTAGCTGTAGCCACTATTGCGGGACGGAGTATGTCCTGTACTGATCCTTCGCTCCGTGCTTACACCTACACCCTAACAAGCACTCCACAACGACTAGTTGGTTTTGTGGATTGTTTTGTCTAGATGTTGTTTATCGCCTTTTAATAATTCGGCTATATCCCAAACTTATCTTCCGAATTATTGGTCATAATGAACTTTCTCTTGCAAATGGCAGAGCTGGCTTCCCCGGCCGTGCCTGTACACAACACACCCTTCACATCTGCATTCGATAACCTAGCAAATGCTGCGCTGGATACCTGGAAAGTCCCGGGGATATCCATTGCTGTGGTCGATGGGGAATCTACGTTCTCAAAGGCAAGCAGAGAGATCTCAATATGGACGCTAAATGAGCTAATGCAATTTTAGGGATATGGATTTGCAATGCTCCCGGATGTACCTGTAACCCCGGATACAATTTTCTTTGGTGCAAGTACAACAAAGGCTTTCACTGGCGCCGCCGCATCGTTACTTGTAGATGACAACGAAAACTATCCTGAGGTCCAATGGACAACTCCAATTGCACGATTGATTCCCGATGACTTCGTTCTCCATGACGATTACTGGACCCCGCGTATCACTATTCAGGATGCATTGTCGCATCGCACTGGGCTTCCCGCTCATCGTATGGCTTATGATGGGAAGAATTCCACGCCAAAAGATCTCACGAGAGCCCTGCGTCATCTCCCATTCAGCAGTGAACCACGCACTAAATTTCAGTATTGTAATCTGATGTATGTAGTCATTTGTCATGTTATCGAGACTATGACTGGGACTTGGCTGGGGGATCTTCTCAAGCAGCGAATTTGGGGGCCATTGGGAATGACATCGACCTTTTTCCATTTAAACGACGTCCTTAAGAGTGGGAAGTCACTTGCTAAAGGGTATGAATGGAATGTGGAGAAAGGTGGCTTCGATGCGGTACAGTGGCCACCTATATTAGGCGACGGAGCAGCAGGTATTTTTTCCAACGTTTTGGACTATGCTAAATGGATTCGCTCAATGATCAACCAAGATGGCCCACTGTCTCCAGCAGGATACAAAGCCGTTACCACACCGTATACGATACAAGGTGACGATGTTCCTGGCCATTCAGATTTGTTGTATAGCTATGGATGGATTTTGGCCTCGTACCATGGGGAGCGTGTTTTCTCGCATACCGGTGGGCTGGAAGGATTTAACTCCGAGGTCATATTTTTACCAGATCGAAAATGGGGGGCTGTGCTACTTGCGAACACCAATCCGTCTGGAATCAGCGCTATAGAGAAACTAAGGTACCACCTTATCGATGAACTTCTTCAGATACCGACCAGGGACCGACACGACTGGGATGCGAGGTAACTTTCTGGTATCCACACCGAATCTAGTAGCTAACACAGACAAGAAACAGAAAGATCGTTGCAGACAAGAATGATGCGTATGCGCATGCTAAAGATCGTTTGTTCCCAAGTGCTGGGCACTTACCACTCTCCCTTCCAATTTCAGAGTATGCTGGGACATACTCCCATCCTGCCTATCTCTCACTCACAGTCTCTCTAAAGAATGACTTGCTACATATCGATGCAAGTGACAGATCGCGGCCGTTTGTCATCGATTTCGCGCATGTCTCAAGCGATTTTTTCTTAGCGAGCTATTACTTAAGAGGTGACAAGAACTCCAGTGTTGCAACAAAGATACAATTTGATATCGGGCCGGAGGGGACAGTAAACAAGATGGGAGGGCTTTTTGAACCAAGTCTGGCACCTGAGCTGATATGGTTTGAGCGAGTGAAAGCATGATGAGTCAGGTAGATTATTCAAATGGGTTTCATGTCGACTTTAGTCTGTTTCTGAGGTGAACATTCCTGGTATTCATTCACCGACGTACGTGTTGAAGTACAATCTAGCATTTTTAAATGACAGGCCTCTAGAAACTACCGAACTCTGATTTGCTGCCGCATGTATAACGATTGTTAATAGACTGGATACAATGCCAATTTGAACACAAGATGTGCAGTTGGAGAGTTGAAGAAAAAAGTGAATTGCCCTTGAAACTGAAAACTGATTGAGGCACCCTAACATACCAATGTCATTCGAACCCTAGTCTTGATAGAGCAATTCTGATAAAAGGTGTTTCACAAGAATTGCCAAATTGCGTTGAAGATATGGTGACGTTACTACTATGTTGTCTTGACCTTTCTCCCTTTAATAATAAGAACTACATGACATCTAGCCATGTATCCTCCTTTAATTAACCATCTCGCATGCCACGCTTTACAACACGCTGAGAGAATAGTCCTTTCAATTTGGTATTAGATCTACACTATTCAGACATCAAGGCGAAGCCTCAGTCTTGCTGCAATGCTCATTCTCAAGTCTTTTGAGGCATGGTATTTGAGCTGTATCAAAGCTTCTCAGCTCATCCGACTGGCACTTGGTGGAAAGACTTCTCCGGCTCTAGCTCTCTTACATAAATTCTTAAGTCTCCAGCCCACCCATTCAAAATCATCTACCTCGAGGTATATCTGTGCACTCAACCGCACCCACATGGCACCACCATGTAACCCGATCTGCAAATACGTATCGAATTCCTTCAGCGCTGTGGCATTGAGCCATTTCTGAACCGCATCTGCTTCTTCTCTAGTGAAATCAGGCTCTTCTAAAGTTGCTGTTGATGGGAACTTTAGTGGTAGTAATACATTGGTGAAACAGCAGTCGGATAAACCGTATTCTCTGCTGTCTATCGTGAATGTGCCTAAAATGTCTGCAACTCGTTGGCCTCCTTGGAAGGCAAGGGCGGTACAGTAAGATCGGATTAAGTCCTCTCCGCCACAGATCTGCTGCCGGAATTTCAATGCATCTCTTACGCATAGGTACGGCGTGTAGTCGATAGTCGCGACAAACTCAAAAAGGCTGACGAAACGTGACTTTCCTCGTATTGGAGACTCGTACCCGTGAGAGGTGGGTATAGAGGTACGTATCAGATGCTGGTTTTGCAGTGGAACATAAAACACAGCACAGCCTCTTGGGGTGAATAACCATCTGAACGGTGTCAGCTTACTCGGCCAAACTGACATTCTTGAGAAACCCAAACGGTCCTGAGGGTGACTCACTTGTGACAGTTACTGACGAAGAAGTCAGGCTTAACTTTCCCTAAGTGTGTTAGGTCAATATGACCAATTCCATGCGCTCCATCAATTAAGCTCAAAATCCCCAATTCTTTACAGGCGGTCACCAACTCCTCCCATGGCACCCTCACTCCAGGAAATGTCAAAACGGTATCAAACATCGCTAATTTGACATTCTTCCGTTGGCGTATCAGATCTGTTGCCCTTTTTCGAAAGAGACTCAAGACCTCTGTATCCTCAATAGGGTAGTCTAGAAGGATGCTTTCACAAGTTACTGGGGACATCTCAGCTACACTGGCCAGAGTCTTCTCACAAGCATCATATATAGTGGTAAAGTACAGCACCACATCATTATCTTCAAACTTCAGATTCCGCAAAACCGTGTTGACCCCCGTAGTGGCGTTAGGAACAAACACCACTTCATCGACATGTGCACCTAGCAGCGGAGCAACGGCTTCACGAGACCTATCTATGAACTCTGGAAGGTCGAAAACAATAAACGGGTCCGGCCGTTCTTGGGCCAACTTTGTATATGAGTTTTGAGCATCGCGGACGAGTCGTGGGTAGGCACCAAATGAGCCGTGGTTCAAAGGTGTGAATGAAGACGCAAACTCGAAATGCTGGTCTCGCATCTGGTGACCAAAGACTGGCCTCTTACTTTCTCCCGGCGCTGCGGTACTGATAAGATCTTGCCAACCCTCCACTTCTCGGCCGACATCACTTTGTGTTCTCGCCATATTGGCGTTTGAAGAAGCGCCTGGAGCAATGATGTGCATATAGTACTGAATGAAGTGCCGACGCAAGTAGTTCCATAGTAAAAGTGGGGTGTCTACTATCACAGTGGCCAATCACCATCAACATGAACTTGGGAAAAAGTTGATGATATGCTTTTGATATGAGATGAGAATACTGAGTTGCTACCTTGGGCCCAGAATAATTTTAGGTGCTGACTATTGATAAAGGCAGAATAACAGTTATAAACCCCCAAGCAGAGAAACAAGTCAATTATCACGTGAGGTAGCTCTGCTCATGCCGTCCTTAACAACATAATGAAAAAAAAGACTCTCTATTTAAGGAGTTGGGTTGCTAGATATAACACGTCTTAGGATCGAAGCAGGCTTGAAAAATGGTGGTTATAACTCATGATCGCGTCATCTCCCCACATGCTAACATTAACTCTCGGGAAACCATAACGTGCGCCTTGGTGTTCGACCGTTTATTTCCTTATTTGAGCACCCAGGTATACGTAGATAAGTTTATAGGTCTGTGTTGCAGAAAAGTAGAAAATGCTACCTTGAACTGAGTGTAGGACTTCATCGTAGATAATAAAGTGTACGTATTATACAGAATGCAAAATCCTGTAGTATTGATACCGGGTAAAACCTTAGTTCCTAGCAGATATCATATGTGCATGCAGCAGTAGACGAGATGGTAAACGGGAAGGATATGAAATAAGATTAATTTTTTACGCGAGTTATGGTAGTTCATTCAACTGCCTACTAGTAGCCGAGACTTCATAACGCATATGTTGCTGCCCAGATTTATAATCATTGACATTATCTGTCCCTAGAAGCTGTGCACTAGTATCAGGAAATTCACCATATGTGGGCTGTATGAAAGAGCCGTTAGCTAAACTAACTACCTCTCCACTGCTTGCAAGTTGAGTTTTGTTGCTCTCATGCTTGCGTATATGTCTTCGACCGAGTAGGTAAGCTCCTACAGCGATAAGCGCAATCACTGCTACGCCTGCGATAGCAATCCCCGCAATTGCGCCACTAGAGAGACTTTTGGAAGTCGTCGACTTTTGGGTTGGGTTGCCTAATCATAAGGTTAGCAAAAACATAGATTGTTATTGTATATTGGGTTGCTCCCATTAACATACCAACATCGCTTGGGTTTGTGGGTACATTTGCTGCTACTGGTGGAGTAGTTTCGACTGTCTGTGACGAGGTGCTTGTGCTTGAATTGGTCTCTTTAGCCTGCGCAGTGTCTCTCGTTGACGACCTAGTTGGCGACTCAGTTGGCGACTTTGTTGGAGGCAATGAAGTTGTAGACGTCTGGCTTGAGGCGGCATTTGATACTGTTGCAAAGAATTCCGCTTTGATGGCTAATGCATCTTCAATCGATGTATTTTTATAAGGATTATCAAAAGTGGTACGACAGAGGTTAAATCTGTTCTCGTCTTCAACACAAGTCTCGTATTGAGCATTACAGCACCATTCTAGTCAAATTCACTTTAGCAAGAAATTCAGATCTCTTGAAAATAAAGGCAATACTGACTTTGTGATGTGTCTACTCCTGTGCTTTGGCACAATATCTGATCCTTTCCAGCAAGATTCCCTGCGCCGGTGCAAGTCTGTCCCCAGCTTCCACATTTTCTATAGGCTAGTGTTAGCATCTTATCATCTTACGGCATACAACTGTTAAAGCTAAAGGCTAGTATTACACTTGTTCTGGCCTGCAACACCATGAATTGTCCAGCTCTGAAGTAGAAGCACACAACGCTCCAGCATCCGAATCATCTCAAACATTAAAAACCCCACTGCCCTGGGCGCATGGTCCTGATGCAATGTTGAATTGGATGGAGGCAGTGACTGCCTTGAACAGGAAAATAATTAAACAAACGCGCATGCTCCCGATCGCAAGATTTTATTCGAAAGGGTGTGATGAATAATGAGGCAATGAAAAGGAGTTGGAAATTGGCCATGGCATTTTTGTTCATTTGTTGCTTTCCAAAACACCAACAAAGATCTACGCCGCATAACCGCTGCGCCTATGATTGGTGCATATTAACTAGTATGTCTAATAAGCGCTGTGAATACTAAAGATAGATTAACAGCCAGTATTATTATCTCCAGTACTGTGGATTATAATCATTGCATCTCTATTGCTGTGAAGTGTCAAACACATGTCGAACCCGTCAGTTAGCACATTGACAACCTGTGATACTTCACAGCTTCCTGAGACAAATACACCTCTCTTACCATCTATTACCACTGAGCTGCATTACTTCTGTGAACAATGCAAATTTAATGGTGTTTACGACCTACAACCAGGAATAAAAGGATATTTGTATGTGAAGTGCAGTATAGTCTGGAGAAGAAGTTGGAAGGAGTATCGATGCCTGATGCCTGAGGCCGCTACAATTTGTTTGGATCTTCTGTATGAGTATCTTTCATCCTGTCCATCCTTAGGCATGACTCATGAAATCTCACGTGAATGCGCGTTGAGCAATTAGTCATCGTTCCATCCATATTTCGTTCTCAGGCAGACGTCTGAACTTATATTAGTATCACCATAGCACTGTTGTATGTTACGTACTTTGGGAGGATGTCAACCACGTGTAGGGCAGCGGGGGTAATTGAATACGTTCTTTCATCCAATCGTATCTAAAATTCATCGTCATGTCTACCGAGTCACCACCAACCACTGCAAAGTTACCGCGCCGGCGGAACGGTAAAGAACAGGCATGTGAGCCTTGTCGCAAAGCAAAAATGAGATGTGACCACGGTCTTCCTGTTTGTCAAAATTGTCGCAGGAGGAGCATGGTTGATCGCTGTCAATATGTTGAGGCACCACAAACCCGACCGAAGGCATTGCGGGCTGGCCCTACCCTCTCATCAAAGACTTTGAACCCAGCTCAGATCAATGCATATGCTGAGACGGCACGGTTATCAGCAATGTCGCCAGAACATACACCTGAGCTTACAAAACAACTATCTGGAGGAGATTATCATCAGAGCGCAATTTTTAGACCATCTGCTGGATTCTACGGACCAACTAGTTTTGGGGCTGCTTTTCGCGACAATGAAAATGATATTGGGCCACTGATAGATAGTGCAGCAGACCAGTGTGTTATGGATTGCACTGACGATGACCGTATCTTGGAGCACATGTACTCACGTAGCGCGTTAGGAGTCAAGTTACTAAATCTATTACCCAATCAAGCGACATGCGATCGACTTATGGAGCTTTACGCAACCAAAGGCACAGACAAAGGTTTTCACAAACCAACAGTGATATACTGCATGTCATCTCTCTGGTCTACCTTTGGACAAGTCTTGCGACACCCCCGGAAGTCGAAGGATTTGAAGGATCTTGCGGAACTGCTCAGTCGCAACACCATGTCTACAATTAGATACACAGACGATGGAGACGTGTGGCTTGCCCAGCTGTCTGGACGCAACCTCCGTTGGGAGATGCTCGGTATCATTCTGTCGACACTTGGCTTCGTTCTCCTAGCCCTCCCTGACGAAGATCAATTTTGGTCTACTCAATCCGGTCGTAGAATGCAAAGGCGAGATTTCGCCTTAGAAATGAAAGAATGTACTGATGGTTGCGTAAGTATGAGATGGATACTCCCGCGCTGGAAACTTTCCCTATGATTTTACTCTAATTCCTCGTTTCTGTAGATCAAACTCAGCAACCAGATGGACAACATAAACACGTTAATGGTAAGTCTATTGTTTAGAAGAAGTGTACTGGAGAGTCAGTGCACTGGTGATACAAGTACGTTGAATACCCTTCATCATCCGCATTAAGCTTATATATATTAGGTTTGATGCTTTGGAGAGCGCAGGGAGACCTGGCTGCCGCCGCAACTGGTTTAGGCCTTCATCGAGACCGTTACGAAAACTCGCCTCCATCTATAACTATTGAAATGAGACGTCGAACATGGGCATCTGTGTTTTCAATTGACAAGACTATCGCGGCTTTTACAGGCCGGCCTCCTAGTCTCAGTCACCGGTACAATCAATGCCCGTTACCTCTCGATCTTAGTGATGAGATCTTACTAGCTTCTAGAGATGAGCGTCTACACGCCGTGAGCTTACTTGACTCGAATGGATGGAATACTACTGGGGAGCTCACGGCGGCTACATGGAGCCGTGCAGTCATGATCAGAAGCTTAATCTTGAGTGAGGTCCTAGAAATATCTCTTGGGTCGGAGCAGCAGTACTCTATCGAGCGAATTCAGTAGGTCTTTTTAGCCATGCCATCTCACTTGCTGCGTACTGACCTTTTTCAGTGATTTAAAGTTCCGAAGCGATCAGACCCAGCAATCTTTGCCTTCATGGCTACACCTAACCAAAGAGATCCCCAGTTCCATTACACTCCACTGGACACGCTTCACTCTCAGAATGAGATATCTTCATTGTTCTTTGCTTCTTGAACAACTGCTTATACGTCGGGCACCAACCAATCAGCAACACATGCTTGACGTTGCTCGAGAGATGCTCGAATTGACTGTGTACATGTGGGTAGAGCGAGACCGTTTTCTCGAACGGCAATATGACTACGATTGGATGATTATGTGTTACGGCATCCCGGCGAGTGGCGTCATCTGTGTAGAGCTACTCAAGCAAACGAAGCAGCCTAGAAGCGCACGATTGCTCCTGCCGCGTTCCGAGGTTATTCAGAACCTTAGCATGCTTGTTGGCTTTTTAGAATGGGTGCGGCCGACTGCTGCTAATCGAGAATTATGTGGAAAGATGAGCGCTGTTATAAAACGTATCTTGGACAAGGTTTTGGAACCACCTCCGATCACCAACAGTGGACCTGAGGCGTCTCCAGATATGCTAGCGCCGCTAGCTGAGTATGATTTTGGGCAGATGGACACGGGTGATTTTGATTGGCTGGATACCGTCGATTGGACCCAGGGCCCTTTTGCCGATTTGGGAAGCGAGGGCTTTAGTAATTTTCAGTATCATTAGATTATATAAAAGGAGTTTACTTAAATAGGTGGGATAAATAATGGACGATTTTAAGAGCCGAGGGGCATGGAATTCTATCTAAGCCATCTAATTCTATTGTGTTGTAATGAATCGTTGTCAAGACGATGATTTACGCCCACTTCCCTAACAAACCCATTAACATCAATCCAGCAATAAAACTTACCATTCCCACGCTTGTTTTCACCACACCTGCTTCCCGTAGCTCGCCATGCAACCAGTCATTAGCCCACATGTCCACAAAGCCAACCCACAATAGAATTCCAGCCGAAATCGAATCTAATGTTCCGAGCGCTACAATAGTACTTGGGTCGTTCCCATTGAACTTCTGCAAGACTCCGATACCAATGGCCATCCCAAGGGGCGTGATGAGCGCAAAGGCCATTGGTAAGATATAAAGTTTCATCTTTTGGAGGTGGGTGGTTTGGGGAAGAGCAGCGATACGTGCTCCAAGTGCTAAGCCTTCGAATACTTGATGGAAGATGATGACAACGAAGAGGGTAATGAACACGGAGTCACCAGCGACGACGAGGGTTATGCCGAGGAGGAGGGAGTGGAAGATTATACCGGCTTCTAAGACGAGGACTGATATAGCGTCGGTTGAGGTGGTGACCACATTTTGGTGGTCATGGTGGTGAGACATCAATGCGAGAGGTGATGGTGTCGCTAGTCCTGTATCTTTGGTTGCATCTTTGGGTGTATTTGTTCCTTCTTCGTTGCTGGAACTGTGATCCGTGATCACTAAACTTTTCTGTCGGCGCCAGTGTGCCAGACGATGGGCTGTGTAATCAACTAAGAAGGCGAGAAATGCTCCAGCCATGGCGATCGAAGTCGCTGTAGCTTCATACTTCAGCTCTCCCAGGCAGCTGTTGCCGAACATGAGCTCCGCGTGTGTGAGAAGCTGAAATGGTTAGTTCGGGAAACAGACATAATAGAAGGCTACGGACATGGACAAACGCAGTTGCTATGATAACCCCTGTACCAAATTGCTTAATGCCCGTAAAGACCATGCTTGACGGGTCAACATTCAATAATTTTTTCAGTATCATTGGCGCATATACGGCTATAGAGTGTTAGAACCCGGAAAATTTTAAAGTAGAGGTTTGCTTACCCATTCCACTGGTGACCAGAATCACGAATAGAAGGCCAATTCGAAGTTTGACATTGTAATCACGATCATTTCTTTCACAACTCTTCGCGGATTCGGATTCGGATCCACCGGTACAGTGCCTTTGACAGATGGTCAGTTTGAAGAACTCGATGTGATTAGAAAGAGGACTTACTCTACGCCAGCATGGAAGTGACAGCTTTGTCCTCCTGATGCTTCTGCCTCAGCTCCCTCCTCTGAGTGGTGGTCACTCTCTTCGCTAGTCGCGGAAACTGCTTCGACTTCGTCTCCATTTGGTGTCATACAGAAACTTTTGCACTCGTAATTAGCAATACTTCAAAAACAAATTTGACTTTAGAGAGCATACAGTTCAGTCCCATGGCTATGACAGCCGTTGTAGGAGGTTGGAAGTGGAGTTGTGCCGGTTGCAGTTGCTAGAACTTCTACTTCTTCTCCATTTCCTTTCACACAAAACTGAGTAGTGCCATGTTGGTGGCAATCTGTGATGGCTGTTGTTTGGGCCGAGGTGGTACTTGTTGGTGGTGGTGGGGTCGTAAGTGCTGCAACAGAGCTGAGCGTGGTTGAAGAAGGGATTGCGCCGGAAGCGCCGGTGGAAATAGTCGTCTCGACCCCTCCCGGTAATAAGCAGACTCTAGAAGGGCATCAGAATTGATCAAGAATATCGCACTGTGAAAACTCACTCTTGGCCTTCGTCGAGATGGCATCCTGTTAAAGTGAGTTGAGCGTTGGCTACCACCACAAATGAGCTAAGCGCTGCAGCACAGAATAGAGATTGCCATTTAGAGCCCGTCATCTTGAGAATCTGCTCGAGATATAAAGATGAAGACTGCTCAATAAGACGCACGACTACTGTTAAATATGTAGATGTAGCAGCTAAGGGCAGCAAAATCTTCCGCGAAAAAGACTCCCCGAGTACAGACTAAGGAACCACATCGCACCGTCAACATGTAGGGTGACATCGGATGTTAGTGCTGATTCAAGCTTTGCTGTATTTCCAAGAACTCCCAAGAGTTTAGCAGCGATAGAAAATGACGATAGTGTCGAGGTGTTTGTGGATCGTGAGGGATGATTATACTGAAGAAGTCCAATACCTTGATGGGTAGATGGAAATGCCTTCATCTGAGTCGACGCTCCTGCTGACATCCCGGCGGAAAGTCCGCTGCCAAGTCTATCAGGGCTCCGCTCCCGGCTTGGAATCTCTGGGCGGAAAGGTGTCGGCGGACATCGTGTTGACCTTGATGGCCAGATAGACTTGGCAATTGCTGACCTGTGGTTCATCCTGTTGATGCAAGAATGGTAAGAATGGGGGAGCAATATTGGGTGGGAGAGTCGATCATCTATCATCTCTTCGTGATGAAGGGAGAAAGATGCAGTTAAGTAAGCAGCATTTGGGTGCTCTGTGATACGTACTTGCTTGATATCTGGTCGACAAGCTAGATACGTTATGAGCGTGCATTGGCGATTTCATACTTTGATGCTTTATATCCATCGGCCACACGTGGGTTCTACGATGGCAGAAAACCATATTCATAATTCATATGAGTCGAGTACCTCAACTATTTCCTACTACGACTAGCTCCTCGCCACGCTAGCCTTGCAATTCTGAGCACATCTCGTCTTGGCCTGACAGGTAACGGCAGGTGAGTATTCACCGTCACTTGGAGGAAATACCTCTATGGGTAGCTATGGAAAATTCTCTAGATGATTTAGCCCTGGTCTTGCTTGGCTCTAATCCCTGGAAATGATTTTCAATTCACATATCGAAGTCAATCGCGTCACAATAGGTTTTTCGGCCGTGGCTAGATTTTCCTAAATCTGGCTGAAGATTTGCCTATAAAGTCGTCGTATCCATCCATAATTCAAACCTCACCTCATTCAACTTCACTGCAATACACTGAACTTTGATAATCTGCCTCTTCTGCCAGTCATCTACCATGTTCTTCTCTATTCCTCTCTTGGTGCTACTGGCTCAGTCGGCCGCCGGAGTTCCGATATCAGTTCTGGACAGAGATGTACCAGCATCACTAGACCTTGAAGCTACCTCCACGATTCCCGCAACGACTGAATATGACTGGACCTCTGGTTATGTTTCTGAGTTTCCGGTTTGTTATCCCACGTGGTGATACACTTGCTCTGAGCTGATGCTATGAATAGATTCACTCATCCTGCAACGCAACCGAGCGTAATCAGATATCTGATGGTCTGAAAGATGCGGTACTCATGGCCAAGCATGCGAAAGAGCACAGTATGTTGTTTCCACTCCACTCGTAACTCAACCTGACATGACCCAGTCCTCGTCCACGGCAATAAATCCGCGATCTTTCAAAAGTACTTTGGTCAAGGTTCTGCAGGCGCAGTGATTGGCTGGTTCGATAAAATTGCAACTAGTAATCGAGCAGGAGTTCTGTTTCGCTGCGACGATCCAGACCAGAACTGTGCCACACAAGATAGTTCGTCCCCTCTTCACTTTAATTGAGCCTCAGAAACTAACAAAGACAAAAAGACTGGGCTGGCCACCATCGGGGCTCGAATGCCTCCTCCGAAACCGTGATATGCCCGCTGTCGTACACAACACGCCTTCCCCTCAACGCACTCTGCAGCCGCGGCTTCACAGTTGCTACCGGAAAACCCACCGTCTACTGGGGAGCAGACTTAATTCATCGTTTGTACCACGTCGATCTGGTTGGTGAGGAGATCATCGGTCATCATGCCGATGGTTATGCTGGGGTAACGACACTTGCAAAGAGTGAGAACTATACCCTTGCAGCGACCAACAGCGCGACCTTGTCGTACTTTGCTACCGAGGTTTATGCGTTCGACATCAGTGTTCCGGGAGAGGGCTGTGCAGGCCAGCCAGTCGAGGGAGCTGTAGATGAGCATGCTTCGCCGGCCGTCAGTTCAAGTGCCAGTGCTGCTACGGTAGCTCCCACGAGAGTTGTTCCTGCACCTGAAGCTGCTGCTACACCGTCGGCTGCGGCTACGGGTCAGGAATGTCATTCGCACGATGATGGAACACTACACTGTGTCTAGATTATTGTTTAAAGGGTGGGCTTAGATTGTATATGACTTAGATGGCACACGACTTAGATGACAACTAATTAATATAGATTATGAATAAAAGCTTTGATAATAAAAATGCACAAATCTTCCTCATCCTCTCTTTTGACTCTACTCGTTCCTAAACATTTGGCATGTGTCGATTATTCTTTCCTTGGTGTACTCAGATAAACTACTTTCAAGCTCTTGAGACTTTCAAGTTGACATTTGAAGATGAGAAAAAGGAACACCCTGTGTCACAAATAGGTGTGGTACATTTTATTTTCTGTTCGTCGAACCTGGTCTATTTAAAATTCTTGTCACTACATGAATTACGCCTTGCAAATTTTATTTAATGAAAGTCACCAAAACCTGATCTGCTTCGGGTACGGTTGTTTTGGTCAAAACTTGACCAGAGGTAGTCTGGACTTCATATAGACCTGACCCTGTCACACCGATAGACTGTCCGCTCGCAGTCCCAGCCGTAACCTTCGTGAACTGCACCCTGGTAAAGTCTACTAGATCTGGTAAGCCGCCATTGACCTGATAGCCCTCTACCATCACATCAACCGACTGGGCAGTCAAGTCGGTAGGATCCACAGAAGATGGCGCCGTGACGGCTTTCGTAACTTTCTTTCCCGTCGTCACGTTATCAAGCACGACCGTTCCTTCAGTTACAGAGGTAGAAGTTACGGTTATCGTTACTGAATCTCCCGAGCTAACAGCAAAATCCGCTGTGCTGACATTTGTGGCTTTGTCAGGGGTCCAGCCAGACCAAGCAAAGAAAGAACTAGCGGTGCCCTGAAGGGCCATCGTAATTCCACCTTGGAGGACCGCATCTTGGTTTCTGTTGTTGGCAATTCCAAGCCAGATCGAAGCGGAATATTTGGCAGCTGCGTTTCCTCCACGCGGTAGCGCGATAGTGGGCACGGTGAAAGTTCCTGTAATGGATGTGAACTTATCTCCCTCTGGCGGTCGAAGAATAACTGCGCCAGCTTGGTTTTGGTTGTAGACTCGTGGAGCGATTAGAGCTCGTGACTGGTGTATGTTCAGCGCTGAGCCGTGAGTTAAGTTTGGTTTTACATTTCGAGTAGCTGCGGCTCGTTCATGTATAGCAACACCTTGTGGTGCAGATATAACAAATGGGAGAGTGGCAACACTACAGAAGATGATTGGGAGCCGCATCGTGGGCAGATACTGCGGTGAAGTCTAGTTAGAGGAAGGGATAGGGAGTAAGGAGCGGATGTCGGAATCAATTTATGCATTAAAACCACGCAGAATTCCTCATAGAACCGTGAAGATTGGTACAACCATGGTAAAGCCACGGTAAAACGGATGAGATGCCTTCCTGTGACACCAACTTGGAGAGTCTTGAGTTCCAAGTAAGGTACTGCCCGTCTGTCCGTTCCGTAGCTCTTTTCTGCAAAGGAACAACTCCCTAGAGATTGCAGGGCCAACCATCAATTTTCCCCTCTTCTTCGTTTCCCCATTAGCTATATTGAATGCAGCTCCATCTCAACTTTGACACATGTCAAATTGCGGCAAGGATCGTTTTCGCGTGGCTATCCTTGATCCCACGCCAGCAAAGCCCCTTCCGATAGATCCGAGTATTTCCTGCAGTTTTGTGTGCATGGAAGTATACAAATTTAGAGACTTGAAATGGCAAGCAGGAGAGGTAGATTTCTCACATCCCCTGATAGCTGAACACGGCATAACCGACGTGCAGCAACTACCGAACCGCTGCCAAGTACACTTGATATTGGTTAAACATCAAACAATACTTTGGCTAAGTATGTTCATCACATAATCCTATAACCATATTAAGAATACCTTTCTCATCGCTTCGAAAACAATATCGCCAGCTCAGATTTCTTTGCTAGACTGGAATTGTTGGGGTCTTCTTATCAATACGGTATCTTGTAGCAGCCTTAACTGATATTGCCCAGCTTATTTATAAATGTGTTAGAGCCGGCGATTTAGTTCCTCCGAGGTCACTTTGCATCTTCTAAGGAACCATCGATGATGAGAGGGTGCGCAATCCTATATTTTGCCGGATATAATATATGGTGAAAAGGATCTTACCCAAACGCTCATAGGCTGCGATGTTTATTAGTAGAAGATCATCACGGAAGGCCCTTGACTGCTTTCTATATCTCATCACACAAACCTAGTTGACCACAAATCCGAGGACTTCTTGCTCTTAAGCCTTACAAACTACTTTTAATATTGATATCTGGGTCCCCTTATATCCTCAATTTTCAAAACGAATTTTCAAAATGCAGTGGAGCACAACCATTGCCCTAGCGCTCGCCGCGCTTGGTGAAGTCGATGCGTTGATAAGATTTCCATGTGCACAACTCGTCATTGATCGCCGCGATCCTCTGGTCAATCCAGGACAAGTGCCCTCGCCACATCTTCATCAGATTGTGGGAGGAGTAAGTATTTCAGGAGTATTTCATTGTGAAGCCTCACTTCACTAATGTTGCCATTGCAGAATTCATTCAACGCATCGATGGAACCTGAGAAAGACATGCCTGGTGAATCCACATGTACCACCTGCCAATTCAGTGAAGATTTCTCCAACTACTGGACTGCTACTCTGTAAGTTTTCTTGCTACGCTGAGAAGTACATCTATTAGATGTTAATGCTATTGTAGATATTTCAAAGCCCGCAATGGAACCTACAAGCGCGTACCGCAATTTCCCAACAGTGGGTTTGAGGGAACCAATGGCGGCATGACCGTCTACTATATGCAAGATGGTCTCTACAATTTCCAGCAAAATTCCAAGGTCACTGCATTCCAACCAGTAAGTATAGAAGTACGATAGCGAATGGTCTACTTCACTAATACCTCCTAGGGATTCAGAATGTATATCGGAGATGTAAATGGAAAGACAGAAGAGCAGGTTGCACGATTTCGTCAGCTCACATACACCTGCCTAGAAAATGTTTTAACCCGTGATCCCCAAACAACATATTTTCCTACAACTCCTTGCCCAGCTGGTATTATGGTCGCTCTTCGATTCCCAACGTAGGTGTCACAAACCTAGTCCGAGTCATATGATAGAGGAAGAGCTAATTTACGAATCTACTTAGTTGTTGGGACGGGAAGAACCTTGATAGCCCGGACCATATGTCCCACATGTCGTATCCCGAGAGTGGAAGTTTTGAAACTGCTGGTCCCTGCCCAGCCACTCATCCAGTGCGCACGTCACAGCTTTTCTATGAGGTACTCTTCGACACGTCAATGTTTAACAACAAGGAGGATTGGCCCGAGGACGGATCACAGCCATTTGTATGGAGCTTCGGAGATGGGTGAGTATCCTACAGAACCTGAGTCTTCAAAGAAGCTAACATGCTATGGTAGCACTGGGTATGGTAATCATGGGGACTACGTGTTTGGCTGGAAAGATGATGCTCTTCAGAGAGTCTTAGACTCGCCGTGCTATGTCAACTGCCCGACCCTCAAAACACAAGACACAGCTGCCCAGAACGCATGCAGTCAAGCCAGAGTTGTTAATGAGGATATTGATGGTTGTAAGTGAAGCTCAAAGACGTCTTCTCCATTGCAGAAAAGCAACTAATACCGTGTCAAAGGGGTCACGGAACTTCCAGGTGGACATCAAGCTTCTTACACAAAGTAGAATGGTTGGGAAGCTGCTAGCAACGCACAATCCCAACTAAAGGTGGTGTGTGACAGTGTATGAAATGGAGATGGAACTAGCCTTCCCATCTATAGGTAGATACTTTGCTGAATGTCTGTAAGTTCCCGGCAACGACCACATAGAAAATTTATCCACTAGGCTGTTTATTGATAAGTTGAATCATGTGCACTCTAGTTCTGACATTCCTGTAAGGGATGGTCACAAACATCTAGCAAAAGCATCTTACACTCCGAGTGGCGAGATAAATGTCAAATTTGTGGTATCCGTGTGGAATCCCAGATTTTTTAATTTTAACCAATGTTAAATTCGGATCTTTTTACACAAGAAAATCACTTCTGTCAATCTTTAGAAGACAATTCCTATTACATAGTTAAATTAGCCATGTATGATTCATGATCAAGGTCTCTGTGCAGCTTGGCCATCCTCCAAGGCAAGAACTGAAGTTAAAAGGATGTCATGCTCACTCATCTGCCTGTACATATCAAAGGCCGATCCTCAAGTACCCCATTGAGAACTCAAACAGCGACAACGGCTTAGTATAAGGAGCTAATAACCTTGCCCACGAGGGTCGATCGTATGTCTATGGTACAATACGTACATGTAGGATACTCACGCAAGAGATGGCGACGGGATCTATTCAGCATTACTACTGCACCAGGCGCGCTAAAAGTCAGCTGACAGAACGCTGAATGGGATGATTGCGCCATCTATAGCGTAGTTGAAATTCCTCGCGTTAAAAACGGGCTATAGCGGGCCACTGAACAGGCGGAGGAGGCCTCAATAGTAGAATGACAATAAATGCTGATAAAGTGTTTGACGGACATTACACATCGGAGCAGAAGAAGATCGACTTACGTAAAGTAGCTGCATATTTTAGAGGGGTTTTCTATAGCAACATATTAAAATCATTGTGGATCCCAGAAATATGTGGCATGGTTGTGAATCAGTGATCGTCAATGAGCATAATTGGAATCCATAATTAATCTCTCAGTTGAAGAGTGGAGCTCCAGTATTAACCTATTATTAGATCAGGGAAACCATTGCATTGCCCTTATTGCTGAAGCTAAGGAAGGCGCCATTAGAATGTTTATGTGTTGCTCACTCGATCGTGCGAGTGGAACACTACATTTACAAGATTTGTGTAGAAGTTGAAAAGTCCTTGCACAGAAGAATTGGAAGCACATAATTGCCTCGAAAGTATTTTATCATATCCCGTAATTCATTTATACTATCCATCGTCCTTCATTACAAAATGCAGATTCAAATCGCTATCATGCTATGCTTGCTCGTACTAATTATTCAATTCTGACTTTCTCCTCATCCACTATTAACTGTCCAAACTTTTCTCCCCTTGTGCCCCGAACCCGTCATCTAAGCGAATTGCCATGCAGGGGTGACAGTGCCAGCATCGGAGGTTGCGATGTTGATGCCAATGCAGTCAGTGCGGACGAAAGCTGGGGCACCGACGGCGTAGATCTGGTAAACACCAGCAGCCTCAGTGGGGCATGCGTTGAAGCCCTGGGCATTGAATTGTAGGTTACCGACGGTACCTTCGCTGGCTTGTGGAGTGTAGAGGAATGGTGTGCGAACACTGCCCTCGGGTAAGGCGGCAGAGTGTGCAATGGTATAACCAAGTTGTCCATCTGCAGTCACATATGCCTGTTGTCCACCGGGAACGATAACGTTCATGCTCAGAGGGGATTCGGTATTGGCCTGAGCGATGACAGTGGTTTCCTTGCCAGCTGTTTAAAATTATTAGTTATGGACGTCAGTGCTGGTGAGGAGAGGGGGAACGTACTCGTTGCGCAGTCGAGGTTCTCGATAGTTGGGCAATAGGTGGCAGTCTCCTTTCCAATCCAGAATCGCTGACCGTTGGCAACGACGGAGCGGAGATGCACTTCTGGGCTACCGCTGCGAGTAGAGATCATGCCAAAGGCATTGGAGGTTTGTCTCTGCTCAACTGGAGCGGCAACAGCCAAGCTGGCCAAAGTGGCTGCGATAATAGTCTTGGTGAACATGTTGATGAGTGGTGTGGTAGTTTGACGATGTAAAGGTAAAGGCGTTTGTTAGTTTGATGATTATTGGAAGAGAGATGGTTGTGTGAATGTGAATGTGAATGTGAATGAAGACTCTGAAGGTGGGCGATCAAGAGACTTTTATATCATTTCATATTTGTCAATCTCGCCTCACACGGCAGTATCGTAGCATGTGCTGTTGTGATGTATGCTGCTCTATGTCCCTTGCATGACCTTTTCTCGTATTCTCACGGACTAGGCGAGCGCATATCACGATTTTGCCGGTCGCCGCACTGTAGAAAGTATGATTATCGTGACCGTGTGCGTGAAGTTGTGAAGATCGTTCCTGGGAAAAACTCGTATTTTGGCCGGTCCGACGTCACTGTAACGTTTATTAGTGGCCGGAGATTCCCTGAATAGGTCCCGGCAGCCGATCCCCAGCTTTTGCCCGTATTCTAAGCGAGCCCGTGTTGACGAATCACATAAGCGAGAAGAGGTCGTAGCATATGAATTGCCGAGGATGCAGCGGCTTCCCTTTAGTAAAGTAAAGTAGTTTAAATCTACTTGTCGATTCTACCTTGAAAGTTGCGCAGGACCCTAGGCTCTGTATATTGGAAGAAACCTAGTTAATGATATACTCCCGGGCTCAAGTTCAGAATGGAAGATATTCACTGACTGGTATCGAAAATTGTCAGCTTTCCCTTATAGCTTTACTTTCTCATAAACCTTCCGATATACAAATCTGGTTCCGTCGGTCGTCGGTCATATTCCGGAATTGATATCTCAGATAATCAGGCGTAAGAGGTAGGAATGACAAACTACCTACATCGTTTATTACATATCTCTCGTGTCACCCGATAATGTCGGGTACAATAAATGTTATGTAATCAGCTGGCATACTTTTGGAGCATGACGCGAAATTGCCATCCTATGCTTGCACGAAGCTGTGGCAAGCAGTATCGCGAGCTCCGTACGAAGTAATGTGGTCATTGCATATACGAATAAAAGTTACAATAATAGCATGTAGAATTCACTCGATTTATCGACCTCGCCCCTTCCTTTATCGAATATCTAAAAATGAGTAAAGTAATACAATACTATATAGCGCATAGATCCCTCTGACTAAGCGAGATTTGATTAATGGTGATAGCACGTGGTCGGTATTCTGGAGGGCAGTACGCCATGTAAAGTGCGCTATATGTCTACAGATGTACTGAGCTGCTACGCACTATTCTGGGCTTTTCCTGCTTCAACAGGGTATGATCCATGAGTGCAATATAATAGAACATTCAAGAATCCACAGTTTAACAGTTGCTATTGTCTTAGGCCATTCCTAAGTTATTCCTTGTACTTTCTTGCCATCTCTATCTTTAAATGGAAAATGCAACTATTGTAACCGTGCTTAGGACTTTGGTGAGGGAAAACCTGCCGAAGTTTCATCACGGGAATTCTTGGTTGCCATGCTCAAAGTCGACCTCGGTAGTACAAAATGACAACAAGGTTCGTCGTACCTGTTTTATACCATAGATCTGCTGTGCATATTCTCTACAAAGTGCGAGACCTTTGCAAATGTTGCACATGATATATTGCTTATATTATATCAATAATTAAATCCATTTCTCTTCATCAACAACTTTAGTCCCAGATACTTGATAGCGGCACAGTATGATTGTTCAGTTCGAATATTTAATGGTAGGATGTTAATTTACTATGGATTATGTTCGAAATATTCTACTCCCGAGATAAACATGTCGGCCCGTCTTGCTCAGTGCTCTAGCTTTCCAAGCTAATCATATAAAGGGGCCCTGGAGAGCAAAGTTTGTCTTTTCCCAGCTACTTTAGCATTGAACACTATATTTAGATATTTCTTGATATAGATTTACTCAATGTAGGTCTTACATCCCTAGATTGCAGCGGGGATATACTTCCTAATTGAGCTTTACTTAAATTATTGTGTGCTGACACATTTACGCTTCTAACAGTGCAGCATTTCAAAAGATATGTGAAACTACAATTGAAGTTTATCTTATTTCAGATGATAGTGTATTGTTTCATTCTAACATGGAAGAATGTTTTACATATACGTTATCTGACTACCAGTGTAAACTTTAGACGAATCGCTAAAATACCCTTAGAAAGTAAAATCCATTTCTGATGCATCATATTTCATTAAAGCGAACCCACACAGAAGTACTCGCGAATTTTCCCTTTCAGATGCCGCACAACATAGCAGAGTGTTCTTAGAGTCTCACATATATTGTATCTTGAGCCTTTGCTTCTTTGCTATTTGTTTTTCGACAGCAGGCAGAGTGCCATTCTAGGCCTTCAATCCTCTAGTCGAGACAGCTTCAAAACACAATATGCTTAGTTCACTCATCCCAGCAGTGTGTCAAGTATTATATTATTTCCTGCTATATAGCTATGTACTGTACACACTTGAAATTTTCAACACATGGAAACCATTATTCACTTCACCTGGCAGGACTATCGCAGGTTTTAAATGTGACTACAGTAAGTATATGTCAGGTTGGGAGAGGTGATGCTATGCCCCCAATGATATGTTTTTGCTGGTTCCAAAATACGAGAGGTCCTGGCCAATTCGATATTAACTAAGGATGGTGGACCGGTAGGAATTCGTTTTGGTACAGTTTTGAAGTTTGTTGGTATGTGGTTATTTATTTCATAATCAAGCCACCTGAGTTGTGTAGATACTAATGCAGGATTGTAGGGGAGATAAATTTCACATCACGGTCATAAAAGCATGGCCATGAATGGCACCAACCGTCATTGGTACGGAATCTGACAGAAAAAGACCATGCGCATGAAAGGGGTCAATGGCGTCACGCTGCCCCATAGTATCTGGCGATCAGTTCATCTATTCGTGGAATATAACGCAGTACGGTACCTTGAGGTATCACAGCGACTACTCTGTGCAGTACGCAGATGGTGTTTAAGCATGTATCGTAAGTAACACAAATTAAAAGCTCTGTCAGATACAAAGAACAGCATAGTAGCACTTGGTAGCTTTGCGTAAACTATCTAAGGCCCTTCATCTGCCAACTTTGATCCAGCTGATGAGCCGCTGATCATAACTGACATAGGTAGGCAGCATGTCACTTTCGCATGGGCAAGTACACTAACTAAACTTTAAACAGGCGGCCACAACATTGCTTTCGTGCTTTTTAGCAAATATACATACACATTCTCCGCAAGTGCACCCAGTATCGTTCTATATAGCCGAAGAAATATGACTCGTTGGAATGCCAGCAAGGGAATCTCTTAAAACATGCTCGAACCGTTTAAGTTGCCATTCAACAGCACCTGCACGGCTCATGTATTGGCTCATCGCCTTACATACATCTTCGAGATTGGGACTGCAGATTATGGAATTGTGATCATTCATGTGCACTCAATAACTCTTGTTTAACAAAAGCATGGGCTTTGCTCAGTAACTGATATAATGGAACTATAGGCAGCTGGGAACGTGATCTGCTGCCCGAACTACTTAGATTCTATTAAAGAAAAGCCAATCGCGTGTGTTCAAACTGGAATTTGTGGGTATACGACTGCAAGAGCCAATGGGAAGGTAACTTAGGGACGAGCCTGAGTCCGTCTTAGCCTCCTTGCGAGGTTTTAACCATGATTCAAAAAGACTGTGGCTTCTGATGATCGAGTTTCCAGTACACCAATGCATAACATGGCGCGGGATTTGTAGATGGGCCGAGGAGATATATAGGTTGACTTCTTGCTTGATTTTAGTTCCGTGGTGCCTTTTTTTCACTTCAGCTGCAATAATTTAATAATTAACCTAAAGGACATGTTTAGTCACAAATACAGAGTATTTTTTATTTTAACCACCACCAAAAATGTATGATCTTTGCTCTGCCTGCTGGATTAGGCTTTGGCTTATGCTATAAATTAGGGGCATCATTTTGAAAGTTACTGCCAGCGTATCGACCTACTATGTAGTTACAGCTCCGTGTATGAACATCTAATCTTTTTAAAAGTTGTGGATGCAACTCTAAAGAATGTATATCATCTTCAAATAAGCACACGGTGCTCGACAGCAATGTTACGAGGTACTTGAGTATCGAACGGTTTCGAACCCAACATAGATTCACCGCCAACGTGATCTCACCATTTGCCCATGCTGCTGCACAGACCTGTCTGTCAGGTACGTACGCTATCTACATATCCGGAACTATATCCGGGAGGCAGAGTATACTTGTCAGCCTTGAACAGCACTCCGCCTTCGTTGCAGTTTCATCGCTGCTGCAAACCTTGTAGAAAACAGTGCGTCGACACCCTCAAGCTGCACACAGCCTCTATTACTACAGTGAGGGGGTTGTGTGGATATTATCTTCTGCTGTCATTGGATACCGGGGGTGTGGTTCGTTAAAGATCTCTGGCTCAGCTCAACCGTCCGGCGCGTATTTAATAACCAGCACCAGCCATTGCTTTCTTATCATTAGTTCCGCTGCTTTTATACAACAAGTCATACACCAATATCGGACCCTTAAGTGATCAGACATTTGAATTGGTTATGGAGAAAGGAATTAGTTCAATTGCCACCAACGATGATAACAGTGTTGTGGATGCTCCACAGGGGGGATACTTCCCCATTGCAGGCTCCGAATTGGCGGCAATTAGAAACCTTGCGCCAGCGAACAAGTCTCGACGTAAAGTTAAGCCGACACCAATACGTCCATCATTGCTCTCAGATTCTGTGGTGTCAAGCGCTAGCTCTTTGTCAACAAATGCCTCTTTGAGTTCCGCCTCTAGCATATTTGATGATAGCACGAGCCGTGTGGAAACACCGCTTACGCCTCCGCTAGCTACAGATTCTAGGCCGAAAATTGGTGTAGCTTTTGATAATGCCGATTTGAAACGCATTTCCAAGCTGTCATTAACTCAAAAAGCTGCGCAAGAAATCAAATCTGCCAACCCTATCCCACCTTCGACAACCCGTTCAACCGGCACACCCCAACAATGCTCTGCTACACCACATATTCAAGATCAGGATGGAGGTTTGTTTGATTTTGGGATAGAAGATGGCGTCTCTTCAAAGTCAAGCCTTCCAAAAGAAGACGAGTCGCCGGCAGTGAGAAGGGCAAGAAGAGTAAAGCTTGATCGGCAAAATAAGCTGGATATAGAAGATTTCTCTGCACAGCTTCAGGCCTTAAGCTTGGGACCAAAACGCCCTAGACGTAGTGTTATAACGCGTGAAAGGAACAAGGTATCTCTGGAGTGTTCACTCAGAACTGGGGAGCATTCACATAAAGCCACCCGCGAAGAGGATTACTCCGACGATAACCCAGCGGATGAAATATCTTCAACAGAATTCAACACGAATAGCAAAGGAAGCCCCTCTATCCAATTGGCACATTCATTGCCTCCGGAGAAGATATCTTTGAACATAGAGCATCAAGCAACAAGTGTATCACCGGCTATACATTCAAGAGACTTGTCGTGTCCTAAGAAATCACCCACATCGCGTTCAACAAGTTGCACTGAGACCACAACTACTCCACACAGTGACATACGGTCTGGCGATCGGCCAATCAAGGTGGTCAATTCCCAGACCAAATCCCAATCACGATCGTTATCGTCCAAAGTGGAAAAGAGACCGGCAAGAAAGGCCTTAAAATCTTCACTCGAGTCCGGCGATGCGAGTGCTGTCACACCCAATCCAATCACAAGCCCGAACTCTTCATGGCCGGCGCCTCAGACGGTGGCAGGTTTTGCGGCATCAAGGGTTGCTGAGCCTGAGTCAAACCCCGACACGGAGCGTAGGCTCCTGAATCTTCGGGAAACCAAGTTTAAGAAAGATCTGATTCGCGGAAAAGAACCTCCAGTTACTTGTCCTATTTTTGACAGGTATCATAAGAATGAGAAACTGAGAAGGCAGCTAGACATCGAGATGCTTAGAGTCATCCGCCGACAGCAGCACGAGAAAAAGCTTCGTAAATCTCACACGATCCAGCTCGCTTCCACGCGTGTGTTAATTCCTATATTCCGGAGGCACCCATATCCTCAGAAGCTTTTACCAAAGTTCAATGAGGACTATGGTTTCATCTATATCTTCAAGTCACCTCTTTACCCAGGATATGTCAAGATAGGGAAAACAAAGCAGGAGCCTAAATTACGTGTTTCTCAATGGCAAGACAAGTGCAAATTTACTTGTAATCATATTACGGACGACAAAGACAAAGGTTTCCAAAATTATGGAGTTGTCGAGTCAATAATAGCAGCTGAATTGTGGAATGAGAGACGAACATTCAAATGCAAAGCTTGTGGAAAAGAACATGCGCGTCAGCATGCGTTTCAGCAAGGAGCGTCAAAGCTCATAGAACATGGAGAATGGTACGAAATAACGGAGGCCCACGCCTTGCAGGTAGTAGAAAAGTGGCGTAACTGGGTTGTGACGCAGCGACCGTATAGCCAGGATGGAGTCCTTTATGATTTCTGGAAATGGAAACATGATCAAGCGATGAAGTTTGGCGATGAGGCGGCAACTAATTGGACAAGATGGCGTTTCTTGTGTCTATTTGACCTAGTGCATTACTACTTTCATTCAATTCATTTGTTTCTGGGCGTCGCGATACCATCCATCGCTGCTATCACAGAGACTTTGGCGTACCTTGTTCTGTTTTGCCTTGCAATTTGGCTGGTTGGTAACAAAACCATAATAGGGGCTATGCTTCTATGCTGTCCAATTCTACGTTATTTATATATGTAGTTGCAAAAATCGATTTCCGATCACCAGATATTCCTTCAAGGTATCCTATCGAGCTTCACTTGAGTGAAAATTGAAAGGAGTTTAATAGCCAGGAAGTTTGAATATTCCGCATTGCTTTGAAACACAGCCTCTGCGACCGCCACAACGAACTTCCCTTTATGTTCAACTGCTGCAGATAGAGCTATGAATATCAATGCAAATTCTATTTAAAGGAGCCTATATATAACTTCCTCATACTCAACCTTTCTTGCCGAACTTGAAAAGGCTTCATTTCAACAGAACTTTGTCGTCACAGTCAACCAGTACCATTTTCTCCTTGCTCATGGACTTCAAGAACTTCCTTTTAACTCCCCTCACTTCGGTTCTGCTTTACATCTCTTTCCAATGTAAGAATTTTCAGCATAGCAGCGTTTGAAAATTAGTCTTGGTTCTTGATTTCAATCCCTACCATACTGATCTCTTTTAAATGTCCCACATGTTACCGGCATACTTGGAGCAAAAGCGCCGACCTCGAGAATGCTGACAGATAACTGGCTCTGGTTGGAGGGGCCGTATAAACCAACTGCCTTTACGCAGGCACAAGGCGCAGCAACTGCTTTTTAACACGACTCACGCCAAGCCAAAAAAATACTGCGACCGTCTGAAGTATCATTTTCGTGTATTTTAAAAGTATTGCCTTGAAAAGACAAACTGCAGGCCACGAGAACTTTCAAAAACATGGCTTCCGTTGATGTTTCTCAAGTTCTCTCAGGAATTAAAAGCTTGATCGCCAACCCACCCCACGACCGAGCGACGCGTTTGGAATTATACGAGAGTTTGAAAGACCTATCAACCGTGATCGAAGATCCCCATGATACTATCTACCGCGTTTCTTATTCGGTCGGTCCCTTTCTTGCGAATGATGATGAAATGTACAATACTTATACCTCAAATAGCCCCTTGATTTGACATTTGGAGTGGTAGCAAGCAACCTAGGTCTCTTTGAAGCCTTTGCAAAGAGCGATACACCATTGACTGTTTCAAGCCTTGCAAAGTCGCAAAGCTGCGATGAAGTGCTATTGGGTGAGCACATGTCTACAGCAAAAGTCGCTTGGATGACTTGGCTAATTCACCTTAGGAAGAATACTACGTTTTCTCGCCTCTCAAAGAATGATTGCAGAGGTGGATGAAGACACATTCACAGCGAACAACGTTACAAGAACTTTGAGTAATCCAGGCTTTGCGGCAGGAATGAGACATAAGCGAGTTACTTCTCGGTGAATACAAATAGAGAGCTAACGAGAATAGCTTCCATGGTTTGCCATGTCTTGTTGCAACTCCAAAGTTCCTTGCGGACACCAAATACGATAATCCGTCGGATGTGTTGCATAGCCCTTTCCAGATCGCACACCAAACCGATCTTCCAGCATTTGTGTGGGCAGTGACGCATGCTCCATCGGAAATGGTGCAAGACTTTCAAATGTGGATGACAGCAGTGTACGGCAGTCGTCAGACTAGCTGGCTAGATGTCTTTGACGTCGCAAAGCATGTGGAAGGAACTGGCCCGGAAGATGTCATTTTCGTCGACGTTGCAGGAGGTGTTGGCCATCAATGTGCTTTACTCAAGGAAAGATACAAAGAGCTCGAAGGTCGTATTATACTCCAAGATCTACCTATTGTGATTCCCCAAGCTATTCCAACGCCAGGAGTGGAGACACAGGGAATTGATATGTGGCAAGGACAGCCTGTTAAGGGTAAGTAGAGACTTTTTAAGCCTCCGACACATACTTTATAAGTATCTAACTAACTCTCTACAGGGGCGAAAATATACTATATGCGCATGATTATTCATGACTACCCTGATGAGAAGGCTATCGCGCTTTTGAAGTTGACTGCTGAAGCAATGACCGTAGATTCGGTACTTGTTATTGATGAGCTAGTTGTTCATAACAAAGGCGCTCATCGCAACGCGACGCAGTTCGATTTGACTATGCTTAGCAGCCTCGCATCTATTGAACGTACAGAAAAGCAATGGAAAGCTCTTCTAGAAACGGCAGGATTTGAAATCATAGAGAAGAAAGAGTATGCTCACGCTGGAGAAAGTGTTATTGTCGTCGTGCCTAAGGAGATGATATGATTTGGTACTATACTATCCCATTAGTTCCGGATGGTTCGGTACAGGTCGTCAAAACTTAGCATTAGATCTAGCGCTTGAATTTATAGCAAGCCCACCATTTAAAAATATTTTAGACTCACACAAAGTGATCACTGAATCTCAGACACTGCAATTTTCTATTGGAGGACTGAAGATCTAAACTTTGTATTTCGATCAATAGTGGTCTGTGCTTACCATAATCATCTCCAGAAATTCTGGCTTATAGAGATATGTTTTGAACATGGTGGGAGGGATTAGTCGCTTTAATTTCCTGAATGCTTGCAGGTAACAAGTCAATAAGAAAATGAGATCGCATAATTTACCCAAACTGATGTGTGTGATTAATGTGACTAATTTATTATGTTTTGTGTTACAATGCTAAGCCAAATACTATATATCTTCAATGCTCTAATTCCTGAATATCAGTAGCTTTCATGACAGCCTTCATAGCATCATCACAGACTTTCGGTGCTTCTCTATAATAGTGATTGGTTCCACTAATTTCCAAAGCCTCCCCCCACAAAATGCCATTCTTTTCAACTACCGCATCGATTCTATTATCACTTACCGAATCTTTCCCATCCAAGAGAACCAACACGCCCTCCACAATTTTCTCTACCGGCGTGAAATATTCTTCAGGAAAGTTCCCCCATTCCTTCACAGTCAACAGGTTGGTCTTGACAACTCCCGGGCAAATTGCGTTCACACGAATCTTGTCAAAGGTCCAGTAGGACTTCGCGATCGAACGCATTAAGCCCACAACTCCATGCTTAGCTGCTGAGTATATGGGTGAGTAGTATGATGGATAGATTCCACCACAGCTAGCTGTCATGATCAAAGTCTTATCCTGCCCGCTGACCTTCGAGAGACGGAAGTAGTGCAGCGCAAGATAAGACGTCAAAATCACAGCATCGAGAGAAATATTTGAAACGAGGAGAGTGAGAGGAGGCGGTGGCTCAATCCCAGTGTCATGTGTTTCGTAGAAATTGGTCTTTTCCGCAATTCCAGCATTCGCGAACACAAAGTCGAGCCTGGATGATACTTGAAAGACAGTTTTGAAGATGGACGACAAATCTGGATAAGACGTTACGTTTGCCTGATGAAATGTGGCGGGGATGGATTTAGCTGCCTACCAATGATAGTGGTTAGTTACATTGCAGTGACTTTTGTCGAGAATTTACTCACAGCTTCGCCTGCAGCCACATTCATATCCACGATATGGATATCCCATCCTCCTCGAGCAGTGAGAGCCTGTGCTACAGCTAGACCCATTCCTGACGCTCCTCCTGTAATCAGAGCAACCTTTTTTGTTGGAGCCATATTTGTTTTGATTCAATTTACCGTAAGAGAAAGTAAAACTGATCTCAACTAATGAACGAAACTAAAGCAAGAAGACGTAGTTTCTTACTAAGTAGCAATTGCACCGTCGGCGTTAAACATAAAGCTCAAAAATAGATGGAGACTAAAATAGCTACCCCGCCATAGTAGATTATTCGCTCCTAGGGAGGAAACTTGCTTCCCTAGTCTCACATTTGCTTCTGTTATTGTTTTCCGCAGGTCACGTGACAGACATATTGGAGCTACCCCATACCCGTGTAGGGTGGTTGACTAGCTTAATGACAAAAGCTGAGAAAAGAAAGCGCTACTATATGATACTCTTTGGAAGTTGATATTTTCAAGTATAGCCACCTGTCCAATGGTCTAAAATTTGCTTGAACATTTCAACAATTTAAATTTGAAATCGTAAGTGATATAGATTACGCAATATTTAAAGTGCTTTGCATTTTACCCTAATGTGCTAATGTTGCAGCAGCACTGGAAGAACTTACCCCACATCCCCATAATCATTCCCCAAAGTGTGGAGTCCCTGCAAGGTGAGATTGAAAACTCAATGGATAAGTTCGCGGATTTGTTTATCCGGAGTTTCTCTCAATGATCAAATCAATCAAATATTACTACGCAAATTATGAAGAATTCAATACCGGGCTAGCTGTAAGTATAAAAGAAGAGTAAAGCACAAAAAGCTGGATTGTTCGCCGATGTTGAAAAAAGAAGAGTGATGCTACTTCGTCAAACAAATAGACTGATCCACATAAAATCATTCGCCGACAAGTAGTTTGTTTCATTTAGACATAAAATCATAGCACATAATACAACGAAATATTCCTAGTTCTCTTCGCACCATTGCTCGATCCTCTCTAACAAATCTGCCTTCTTCCCATTCGCCGACAGGCCTTTCATTATACACCAAGCCTTCAGTTCAGGCATAGTCCGTTTGGTTATAGTTCCAGCCTCAACTGCCTTCTTTACATCCCCATCGCTGGTATCTTCTAACTTCTGAGAGTCGGCATTGACTTTGGCCTTCTTCTTTGGTATTTCATCATCTTCAGCCTTAAGTTCACGCTTAAGTGAACCCTTTCGATCTCCTGCAAGCGCCCGAGACTGCTCATCCAATGTCAAACCCCATTTGTTGATGTACTCCCCAGCCCGCTTATGTATCTGTTTATGCTTGCCGACAGTCTTGTCGATTGGATTCTCAGGAACTTCATCTCCAAGTGCCATCGCCTGTAAAATTCTATAATGCCACTGTAATGACGGATTTGGGTATCTACTGGGATCGTAAGTGGCTTTAGGAAGCTGCAGTTGTTGTACAACTACACGCATGTCGTCCACCAGTGAATCGGGTGCCCGTATTGGTTTGGGTACATCCGCAGGTTGACGGATGTCATCTGCGAACGGCAATTGGTAGAGCCATAGACCTTGTGGTGAAATTTGGCCACCTTGGTCATCGACCTTTTCTTCCGAAGGAAGAATGGCGACCAGTGCAGGTTTAGAATTCGTTCGTGGTATGTACCATGCGAGCCCCATCTTCTTGTCGTCCAATAACTTTTGCCAAAGCGCAGCAAACACACGAATTGACCCAACGTAGTCACTCTCGCTGGGATATATGAAGGTGGATTTCTTCACCGATGCCCACATTGGTAGCATATCCTGAGGTTTGAAGCCAATGATTCTTAAAATTGGCGAGCCGAAGTCTTTCAGTTTCTTCTGTTCGTCTGCAGTAAAAACAACAGCATCTCCACCGAATTTGTAGGCTTTCTTAATCTCCGCTGCTTCAACCTTCTCTTCGGTGTCATCGCGAGCTTTCGTCGTTTCTCCTAGTGCAATTTGCGCCACCTCACCGCCTGTATAAACAAAATGTGATCTAGCTGCGGCTTGCTTCTGTAGTATGTTATAACCTTTTACAGAAATTCTAAACCCTGGTCCAATCTCAAATGGTAGGTCAGTAAAAAGAGAACGCTTTGCCACTTGTTTCGAGTTGATGTCCGAAATGAGATTATTCAGCAGGGATATGCCGGAGGCCTTGAGTTTGATAGAACCTGTACTCGCGCCATCAATTTCGTTGGGATCTCGATATATGATGTCCTACAGATATTAGCCAACGCCATGATATAAAGCAGAGCACCTACATCATAGAACTTTGTTCGATCGAAAGACTGGTCTGGTTGGGATATAGGGAAAAGTTCAATGATGACTCCAAGATCGTACAGATCTTTGGCTCTAGTCGATGAAACACCCATTGCCTTCTTATCCCCCGCATGTGGATTGTCGTTATCGGTGATGATGAATAATCTGCGAGAGTCAAATGCCGGAGCCTGGGTGTTAAATTTTTGATTTGCACAGAATAGCAGATCCGAGATTCGGAAAACGTCCAGCGTCGGTACGAGTAAGGTTTTGGCCTCATCTTCATCCTCAGTGATCTTCTTTAATGTTTGGACGTCTTCTGCAGATGGAATATCGAGCTCGGTGAGCATATAACAATGGGGATACTTGTCGCGGTCGCTTCTGCTTCCCTCATCGTTTAGATTCGTTTGTTCCGTACCATATAACAGAACTCCCATCATATCCTTCGGATTTGATATGATGCGCTGTTGCATGAGGTGGGAAGCGCATTTTAGAGCTGCCATTGCAGGGCTGTCCGCTGTAGGGTCCTCGGAGGGAGGTGCAAGCATCGAAGGGCTTATGTCAATTGCAAAAATCACGGCATCCTTTTGCGATTTGTAACTCTGCAGTTGTATTAGATCTGATATAGGCAAATGGGGGAATGCGAGCTCACTGTCTCGTCTTGTGTGTCTTCGTCCTCCTCCTCATCCCGCATCCAAGGTTCCCGAGATTCCGACATGTTGCCTATATGCTATTAATCCAATCTACTGGCGTATGGAAATGTATTAGTATTTCAGTAAATGATGTGCGCAGAAGGCAGAAAACTGAAAGTTGGCGGAGGTGGAGAATGTAAAGATGGGTGCTGAATGGAAGCGCGCCAAACACTTCAGGCAGCCGCATCGTGTCTCCATAATTATAAGGCAGCCACACGCGAGCTCACGTGAGACTTGGGAACTATCTCCAGTTCGCTGAGGCTAAGTTTTGATTGGTGGAAAAACGTCCGCCTTGCTAATTGCTGTATGACTGATATTCTACCACAACCGATTCCATATTTATCGTAGTTATGGGGATAGTGACTTGTGACAAAGACTCACTTCTCATTTCCGCGTCTATAGCCGGAGCTCAGAAGTAGAGATTCAGACTTCCTTTGAACTGTTTTAACTTATGTAAGGCGGGTAAATATCGGGCGAATAGCAGCCGTAATGACCCGCTTTCTGTCATTTAAAGGTTGGAGGGGCAGACGAGGGGCAGCGGGGTCATTGAACACTATATACTGTTTCCCCCCACGCATGTTCGACGGATAGTTAAAGAATATACAAAACACTACCTACTTATAGAAGAGGCCTTCTTCGTCCCTCCATTACAACTGACTCCATCCCTTCGATCGCCCCCCCTCTACTTCAATTTGCAAGCTTTACAATAGCAAACATGACGGACGTTCGCTTCAAACTCAACAATGGCACAGAAATACCTGCTCTAGGTCTCGGTACCTGGCAGTCCGACCCAGGAGAAGTCAAGAAGGCCGTTTCACACGCGTTATCTGTTGGCTACAAGCACATTGATGCTGGTATGATACTAGACTCCATTCTCATTTCCTGTTCCTGCTAACTCCTTTAGCATACTGTTATGCAAATGAAGATGAGGTTGGAGAAGGTCTTAAGGAAGCTTTTGAGAGTGGGGTCAAGAGAGAGGATATCTTTGTTACAACCAAACTATGGTGCACATATCATTCGCGCGTCGAGCAGGGCCTGGATTTGTCATTAAAGAGCTTGGGTCTTGACTATGTCGATCTATTTCTCGTTCATTGGCCTGTAGCGATGAATCCAAACGGTACAACACACCTCCAAACGTTTTGCCCTAGCTAATTTGTCGAAGGAAACCATGAGCGCTTCCCGAAGCACCCAGATGGATCAAGAGATCTCGTCACTGACTGGAAGCACACACAAACTTGGAAGGCAATGGAAAAGTTACTCTCTACTGGCAAAGTAAAGGCAATTGGCGTCTGCAACTACAGCAAGCCATATCTAGAGGAGTTATTAGCCGACGCTACAGTAGTTCCAGCTGTCAACCAGATCGAAAACCACCCCTCCCTACCTCAACAAGAGATCGTTGACTTCTGCAAACAGAAGGGGATTCATATCACAGCATATAGTCCTCTTGGTAGCACTGGTGGCCCTATGTTCAAGGCGGAGCCAGTCATCAAGATTGCCGAGAAACATAATGTGGCCCCTAGTGTGGTGCTCCTGAGCTACCACAGTATGTAACCTTCACATCTTTCTTGAACCATACTAATGTATCTTCAGTTGCTCGAGGCAGTTCTGTTCTAGCAAAGTCCGTTACCCCAAGCAGGATAGAATCAAATAAGCAAATCATCACCCTTGATGAATCTGACATGAAGACCCTTACCGACTACTCAGAGGATCTCAAGAGGAACGGGAAACTCGTCCGATATGTCTATCCTGCTTTCGGAGTTGATTTCAAATTCCCAGACCAGTCTTGACTTGATCGCTCTAACAGACCGGTTGCAAAGCATAGACTGTGAATATAATAGAAATATCCATATCATACGAGCTCAATTTACGCTTCAAGGAATTGTCTAAATCTATCTCGTGCATCCGAAAAACTGTGGGTAGTATTGAAGCTTCTAATCGTTATATCCATTAATTAAAGTCACATTTTCAGCTGTTGATGTGAAAAATTGTAAAGTAACAACCACAATACAATGTTTCCTTGCTTTGCAGTGAATGTTTCGCCACGAGCGAGCAAAACTTGATTGAAACAGTAAAGATATAATATTTTAGAACCAAGGTCGGTCATTCCAACGTCAGTTCTGGTTTTAACGACGTTCTGATCTGGACCTTGGTCATGGGTTTGGATCCCACAGAGGAGGTGATATCGCCATAGCGATAGGCTTACTGCTGGTGGAGTGAGTAGTGTTGCATAAACTTCTCCTTTCTCATACTCATACAATCCACCCAAAATGCAGACTCCATTTTGTGGTATTTGACTATCGTGCAAGCGGTTCGAGAGAATTACACTTCCTATACAGTTCAGAGGTATTTGTGCCGTGAGAACATAACCTACATTATGAACAGAACTCTTCGACGTGATTGAGTTCTAGAAAAACCAAATAAGTTAGAATACTGATGGAAGGCCCAGTATTTACACCCAAAAGACGTGCAAAATGCGAGCAGAGCTAGGCGTGTCCACTTAGCCTCAGGGGCTTTAGCGAGTCATGACCATTAGCGTATACCTTTGACTTACATAATCTTCAATTGATGGGCCAGTGTAGCTATCTCACTTCGCAACAGAATGGTCAGCGTATTATTTATCACATATTATATATAGATCTGTCCGCAGGAAGAATGTTGATGCAAGCATTGATAGATTCGTGCTCTTAAAAATTTGGAAAGCTCGAGGAGAAAGATGTGAAGTGTGTGTTATTCGTTTGTTATTTGCTTGAGGCTTTAGATAGCTCATATCTCTTCTTCCATCTAGATCATGATTCATCAGATTTCATGTTCTCCATATTTCTTAATCTTCTCTTTGTTCGTTGGCTAAACTATTTAGGGAGTCAGGAATATTACAGGGTTCATTCTACAGCATCTGAATTTTGAAGGTCGTCTATGCACCCAAACCCTGTTACAATGCCCAGAGCTGTCTAATCCTATCTTCGGCACTAATTTTATTAAAGTGTAGACGTGGGTATTGTTCTAGTGCTAAACGAGAAACATCATTGAGGCTTGAGAACGATTAAAGGTAGCGAGTATATTACTTGCCGGGGAAATTCGTACTCCATTTGCAATATTCCTGCACTCTGCAATCTGTCATCGTCTCAAAAGAAATATCCAAATTGTCTTAAACCCTCTCCAATTAGGCACTCGCCAGCAGCAGCAATATCCAGCCCATACAGTCTATATATTTGAGCCCATAATCATGCTGAGTTGCATTTTCCCGAGAGCGTTACCTTCAGATTGGATTCTTACTTCACTCAGCAAAGCCCACCTGTGATCTTCGCACTCAGCAGTCACAAATGCTAAGTGGCAGAGCATCGGAGTTTAGTTGAATGTCTGATACAGATGTTTGATTTTCTAGCTCAAGCTCATATTTTGCGATCCATCTTTGTTTGAGCTTAGTCAGTCCACCACGATGCACAAATCGAGATTTGGTAAGGGGCTAGTGAGCGTTACCTAGAATCTCGTGTCCAATCTTACGAGCAATGAAGGTTAACAAAATATCCTCCCTATGAGTTTGAAAAACTTTAAGCATGTGCAGTGATGACGGAAGAAATGCCCAGGGGGTTCCCACGCTGTGTGCTTTCACCAAGCTCAAGAACCCAACATCCAGAAACAAGTCCTTGAAGCAGACTATGGTGCCTTAGCTGGGTATGTGAGATGCGCTGCTTTGCATTGTGGAGGTCGTGTTATCAGGAACATTGCTCAAGTCATTCCAGCATTCGCTAGCATTCCGCAGCCTCAGATGGAAAATTCCGCCTTTGTAAAACCGAGTGTTAAATCATCAACCACTACTCACACCGTCGTTGCTAATGATTTTAATTACCGTAATCATATTATATCACGGGTAATCGGACCAGCTGAATGATGGTAGAAAGCTACCGCCAAGACCCTCTTCCTCGGCGTCTTGGCGAAGGTTGGTATCCGAACATCATCAAAAGAATATACGAAGTTACCTATGGAGTGTACCAACCATACAGATGTAAAGTGCGCTTTGCTATCCAAAGAGTAATATATCCCTGGTTTAGCGATAATTCCCAACATGATTATTTCTCAGTAATATACACTATAGCATAATGCGACGAGACTTAAGTTAACGTCCAAGCATCCAAGCTTACAAGCTGGAAGTTTGAGCTTGCATGATACGTCATCCTGGTCAGCAGGGGCAACGAGGGGCGAGTTATAGTAAGGGATCTAAGAATTTTGGTCGATCAGATCCGTCTCTCCAACAAATCATCAATTCGCATTGTGTGTCAAGAATTCCCCGCAAGGATATACCGTGGACGGGCCAACTTAATAAAGACTGGAGTGACGTAGCAACAAGGCAAAGTTAGCCGTAACACTCTTGATATATATTCTGTCTGCGAGTCTTTGCCTTTCGGAGGTTTTCAGCGCAACCCAGATATCTGTACAAGGACATCTATCTAGTCGATAATAATTAAACACCACACATTTTCACTGCGATACTTATACCATGGCGCTAGTTGAGAAACTCATGTTGCCAATCCGTGCAATTCAGGCGGTCCTCGCAATTATCATCCTGGGCCTGTTGGCATATGGTTAATCCCCCCCGACCCCAGTGCTATCTCATGATGCTAACTGAGAAATAGCCTCGAGCAAATGGAACTGGTGGTGGGCATCGCCATCTCAGGTGAACTTCCTTATTTTTACTTCAGTATGGACCCTTCTCGCCGTCGCATACCTCGCCATCACTCCCGGTCGCTTCCCTACTGCAGCACATAAGTACGGAATTCTAGCTGCGGAGGTTCTAACTATGCTGTTTTGGTTTGCTGGTTTCATTGCTCTTGCCGTCTTATTGACAGATATCGGCTGTGGGACGAGGAGGGGTGTTTGCGCAGCTGCGACGGCAGGAGACGTATTTGCTGCTTTTGAGTGGTAAGTCCCTAGTCACCCAACGATTTTCAATGGCTGGTTAGAAATCTATTTTAGTACTAATTTGCTTTTCCAAGGCTGCTATTCTCTGCTACAACGATTCTGGCTGCTTTGCATTGCTGGAGAACGAAAGGCGAACATGGTGGGAAACATGACCCAGCAATGGAAGTTCGTACTCCATATGAGGGAGCTTGAACAAATACTTAATTTTCTCTTCTTATCCTGTCTATGTTTCCAAAGGCGCATGCAAATTGAGCGGATACCTACTAAGCGTGATTGCTTTATTTGGAGTATGGGAGTTTGTTGGTCAATGTAATTTGCAAGAATACGTGGACTTGTAATATAGAACAAGCAAGGAGAAAGCTAGGAGATCGGATTTGACGCTCTGAAAATGCAGTATACGGAATTAAGCTTTAAAATTAACCATCTTTTCCATATTTATGTACTCCGACTTTATAGCCAATGAAAGTCACATTAAACAACGATGTTCAAACTTTGTAAACATGAATCATCATAGAGGAAGAGGGAAATATGGAAGGTTTCTCGTACTTCTGCTTCTAACGTGTTGCTAAGTCCTATGCTATTAATGCTGAAAACGAAGCCAATAGAAAACGACCTTCACCCTGATTTGTCTCCGCGCAAGTGGTTAAGTAAAATGGACATATCTATAGAGGCTTAGAGCGGAACAGATAAATCAACTTCTCATCACCGACCAGAAGTCTAGAAATAGCTTTCAATGAATAGGTTTAGCTTTTTAAAACATTACTGTCGACTATTTTTTAAAGCAGGAAGTAGTCTGACTAGAAATGGAATGAGTTTTCGCCGTAACCACTTTTATATTCATAGAGCAATTGCTTTTACAGCAGATCTTTTTAAGAAACAAGTCAGGATCTCATTTCAGCGCCGTGAAACAGGTCCTGTCGAATATTAAACATCGTTTCCGGCCACCAGCTTTGATGAGCACCAGCAAGCCATCTTTCGTGCTTCATAGACAACAATATCCGCCTCAACTCCCACTCTCCTGTGTTACCGATCCACCATACACCATCTAAGAGCATAACTAATACAAGCCAATGTGCAAAGATCTCCAAAGCTAGTTGATTCTTTGGGCATGACAGTAAATAATCGTTAGCACTGAGATCTGATGACTGCTGGTGTTGTACGTCCGGAATTCGGTCCAGCATTGACTGAACGACACGAAGATAATCCATAGAGACCAAGTTCAAAAACACCATAATTGTTCTCCGCAGCGGCTTGGATTGCTCAACCGATGTGACACGCGCTATGTATGTTCTAAGCCATGACGAAACCTTGGAGAGGGGCCCAACCAGACCTAGCTCAGGATCCGAATTCGCTTGCTTGGAATATTTTGCTTTTCGGCTTTCGTCAAAGAATATTGTAACCGCGATATCACTGAGCGTCTCTAGCGCGTGCAAACAAGTTCGAAGCTGTGGATCCGACGAGACACGCGAAGTCTCAGCTGATGCTACAGCTTGGAATCTTGCACGTAGTTTCTTGAATGCTAAAGCTTGTGTAGCAGCCAATACAGGATAGAAAGACCGTCTGGTCAGTTTTGAAGGTCCGTCTTCAGGAAAAAAGCTGTAGCTTCCATGAAGTGTATGAGCGTTAAGGCTACCTATGGAGGGGAGGCTGATTGCGCTGTCAATGCTTTTAGCAGCGCCTACAGCCGTATCATGGTGTGAGTCATGGTGTAATCCTATATAGGCAGAATGAGCTGCACGTATAAGAAAAATCCATTGAGTTCCATTGGGCAAGACGTCCGCAGGTACCTGCTCATTGCGCCACATATACATCTGAGTGATGCGAATGCGGACACAGTGGCTTGCAAGTCCATATAATACCATTAAGGCAGAATTTGCAAGGATGTGATCAAAGTGGTTGAGACACGAGACGGCGCCTTGAATGTCACTAAGAGATATTTGGTAATGCTGATCTGCAAAGTTTAGAAGTTCACGAACTTCGTCCAAGTCTTGGAGAGCTGTTGAACAGTTGTGAACAAGATCAAAAGCTCTGGACGTTGCTGCCAACGCTAACAGAGAAGACATGACCGGCTTGCTTCGTAAAGCAAGATTGGGAATCCCGACCTGAAGGACATAGAGTTCATCTTCATCGAAAGGGATAGTGCGACAGGTATATGTGAGGTAGTGGCCAAAAACTGCCAACTCCGTTGCATCTAGTAGATGGCAGGGCTGGGGAACTGATGATTGTGGTCTCGCCTCGCTGCTGCTCAAACTTGCGAACACAATTCTCGAACATAATGATTTGTGTAGATAGTTGTGTTGTGACAATGGCGAGCGCTTCACTTGGCTTTGGGAGACCTTACCATCAGGATATGTAACATGAGAACCAACACCCCGTTTTGGGGTCACTTTTGAATTGCCATTGGTGGTGTGTTCAGTCATGAGTCCATCTTTTATGTATCTGCATCGATAGCCACCTACTTCACATTTTGTACAGCGTGGCTTAGCTTCGTCGCACTGAGTTCATGTCAAAAATAGAACACTGATGTCATTTGATGCGTGTATAATATGTACCTTTTTTCTCTGCTGTTTGCATCTGACACACCCGTTCTTTGACTTTTCATGCGCTCTTCGTAGCTTGAGGTGTGTTGAAGTGATACCTCCAGCCATATTCAAATATAATGATCAGAAATATTTATTCTGCTCTTGTGTTTCATGTAGAATCAAAACCAAAATCGAAGTATACCTGCACATAATTTTAGAAAAGACAAATCTTGAAGGGTCATCCAGGTTATATACAATCCTGTACAGACTTCAGCAAGTAGCATTTCAAGACATCCCTGGTATCACACTCTGATTACGCAATCAATAGCGTGGGATGTACCATTACTTGCCTGATGCACAATTAGCCATGACTCATCTACAAATGATATTTGGAATGGAGGCTGACAGGGCTTGCTTGGCATGTGTGTGGTTCTTGGCTGAGCACGCGAGTGTATTATAAGTAGTCATCAAGCTATAAGAATGGCAGATTTTTATTAAACTATGAAAATAACTAACAGTGATTTGAGCTCTAAATCTAACGAACGACATTTAATTTAACGAAAAGAAGTTGGATTCTGCCCCGCCTTATTCACTCTATACACACAGCTTCAAATCTCTGTTTATGGAAAACAGCACACACCTCCCCTAGATCGATTGTTTTATCGCAATTATTGGCGCATAGTAGTGTTGCATTTTTGAAGGCATTCTTGAATGGCGAGTGTTCTGTTCGCAATAGCCAGTTTCACAGCATCAATCTGAGTACTAGAGAGGGCTTGGTTCAACTCGTTGGCTATGATGTCGTTGTTATAGTTGAAGAACGAGCTAGCAATCCCATTGACGCCCCCATCTTCGGATATGAAAGCAGCAACAAGTGTAGCGGGTTCACAGTCTCGGTTGTATACGGTGTGGAAAGCGCCTTGAGGGTTGAGTGTCAGCTTGCCAGCGGTAAGCTCCGTTTGTATGACCCGCTGAGTACCATTCACTGTCGGTAAGGTCTCAGGGATCATGTAGTTCACCACACGCCCGGTAGTAGCCACGAGAAGTTCGTTAGCTCGAGGATGAATGTGAACTGGAATAATGCCACAAGCTATTATTCAACATTAGCATTTATAATAAAAGTAAATGTCCTAGTTTGCAGCTCACGAGCTAAGTCCCCAACAGCCATTGAACCGCCGCTACCAACTAGTGCGGGGAATGTTTTTCGGTTAGCGATCGGCCCATCTTTGTTGAAGTCAAAGATAAAGTCGGTATCTTCGCGAAGAATCTCATATCGATCAGTCGCCCTTAAAGTTGAGCTTGTTAGAGGAAAATATAACTTCTCGACGGTGGTTTGGTTATAGTTGCACTTACGAGTCTGCAAGTGATAGCTGGGCTGTTAAACTAAGCGCAGGCGCTGCTTGTCGAGCAATGGGTTGAGGTGCAGCTGTAACGAAAGCAGATAGGACCATAATGGTCATGCTTGTGGTGGCAATCTGTAACATTTTGTCCGTTATTTATTTGGTGGTAATAATTGATTGATAGGTTTCAAGTGATAAGGTATGCTTGCTTTTAGAAATGAAGGGAGTGAGTTGAAAGTTTGTGAGTAGGAAGAAGCATAGCTTTAAATACTCCAAGATTGTTGAATATTGAGGCATTATCTTTACCAAAAGAAGGTTGATACCGTACCAGAATGAGGCTCGCATCTTCACAAGCAGCGCTTGTGATGTGAAAATACGCTCTACGCTCCGCTCTGTGGCGACAGTGATGAGTGACACTCCTTTATACGCTGCTCGCTGACTGTGATACGCTAAAAGCACCTAGATTAGCGTACTTAATTATTGGATGTGAGAATTGGTGATCATTATCAGAATGTCAGCACTAGGGAAGGCTGACTACAGGCCAGGCTGGTAACGACAGTACATGCACAAATGATTTTGCAAGAACTCTCAAAAAAAAAAAAAATAGACGCAGCTTGTTGCGCCTTTGGCTGTAGTTTGGCACTGTTGTAGAGGCTGGGGCATGATACAATAAAGGCTACTTGGTTAAACGAAGCTTGTTTAACAGAAATCAGCTCGTATCTGTGAGGGACTCTAATTTTAACGAAAGCTCTACTATATTCATTGCATGTGTACATAAGTCGCCCTCCACAATAATAGATAGAATGTATTCGATATAACATGCTATACCGCAAATATTGTCTAATAATATTACAAAAAGTAGTCTTCCATCAATTCTCATCCGTTTCTGACTTACTTTGACCTTTCTATGGGAGGGTAAAACACTAGTTCGTGTGCTTAAGCGCACCTCAAACAACTCCTGACCTAATGATTTCGGGGTTGTTTGAATTACTAGCATAACAAACCATTAGCCTCTCTCCAACAAACTAATCCTGGCTCGTCACAGCTATGCTATATTGCCACTATCGACAGCGTATCGGTATAATTATTCATAATTTTATCTCTCTTACTTTTAAGATATGGAATCGTGAGAGTAGCTGTATTGTTTATGATTTTAAAGATGAAGCTCCCTTGATCCTATTGACGGTCTCCTGTACATCAATATCCATCTCTTCTTCCTACTCCTACTAAATCGATAATCTATTGGCCACTCGGAGGTATTCTCTTTGATTTGTGGAGCCGCTACTACAATTGCGAGCGGAATATACCTATAAGTTAGCACGTTTAGCAAAACTCTCAGGTTGATTCTTGTTGTTTAAACCTGGATTAAAAAAAAATACATTCTATAGCAGATATATGTGATGCTATGTCTTCATAAAGCTCAGGCATCTCTGTTTTTATTCGTGCAAGCTGGGCAGCTATCTACGGGTCGTGGATAGTGACTACAACGCTTCGTCGATTCACTCGAGGACGTGGAAGCATCTCTTATGAGCCTTTCTAAACCACTCATCCGATTCTGAACATTCTTTGTTTTGTCCCTACAATATTGCAGCTGTCAAATAGTACTCTACGCACAGACTTTCCAGTTTATTTGTAGCAGGTACTTCGTCCAAGATCACGGTCCATTAAGACTACTGCGATATAAGTACAAGAACCTAACATAAGAAATAGAAGAGTTTCCTAAAATTGAGTATTCACTCTGAAGTGAGAAATTATACCCACGTACAGGTCTAAACTCGGATCCTGATAACCTGCCCTGAAAATGTAATGACGACATTGGGATCATAACGAGGAGTTACATTATCCCCTTTCCATAACGGAGAATCCAAATCCTTCAATTCCATTGGGAATATCCCCTTGGCCTTATCATATTCAACTATGGATTGGTAATGTAGTGTTCGCTCAACCTGTTCTTTTCTTATCAGCTCTTCTAATTTGATTAGATAGGGTAAGACTACAAAGCTTGCAAAATCAAACATGGTGGATTTGTCCTCTGCAAAGTCTTTCGCAATACATAGCTAGAACCTCGCATCGGTTTATCTTGTTCGTCATTAAAGTGGTCAATTTCTAGTCCCATAAGGCAACCACACGCTGGATTCTCATTAACAGATTGCTGAGTATTGTGATGGATGCTCTGCCGCTTCAAAGCATTACACTATCCCGTGACACACGGTTTGAGGAAAACTCAGAGAAGGAAGGTGATTCTTCGATATCAATCAGATGCCACGCGCAATTAAATGCTTTCCACTGTCAGTATCATGCTCACACTCAACCAACGGCAGGGACCAACATTCAAAGAAAATGGAAATTAATTTTACAAACTCTACGAATGCAACTGCCAATAAAGTATACACAGAAACCAAGGCGGAACGTATTACAATTGATAAGTACATTCTTAACTGTTTCTTGCTGGTTATCTTATTGAATACAGAGGGTTTTAAAATTAAGCTGTAGGTTGCCATTGTGCCTCTTTCCACCGACCGAGCCGTGCCGCAGTGGTAAAATTCACCCCAGCCATGGCGAAACTGCCAACCCCCTTGTCATGCTGTCGATCAATGGAATTTATTAGAATGACCGGGCTTTGGGGAAGCTACAACACTGTATTTTATCTTGTAGGGCGTCTACTAACTGATCGCCAAGGGCGTCGGCTAAGTCAAACTCGGAGATTTCCCACGCCCGCTAATCTTTTATAATTATGCTTGCGGTAAGTTGATCATTGCTTATATATATATATATATATATGTAAATTTGTTTAGTTACAGAACGGGTACGTTTATCGCCTCTGCTAAATACCCCCGGTGTATGATGTCACATCCGCATCACGCCCTCCCATCGACATAATTGATTTCGAATTGATGGTGAATATAAGTTCAAAATCTCTTGATTCATGACAGAAAACTATTTTACTCAGAACTACATTTGAATCAAGTATTCAAAAGGGGACATACATCTTGGATACTAACCCCGAACAACAACCATAATTTTTTTTTTTTTTGAACTCGCAGAGTTCACGTGTCTTCGTCGATTATGGACACTCAACTCGCAACAAGTAAGGAAGAAATCGGGGATAGCATACAGGTAATTGAAAGTCAAATTCGTCAAACAGATACAAGGCTAGAAGGAAAAGAGGACCCGCTGAACTGGTCACCATTACCAAGATGTAAGACCGAATTCCAGAACCACAGAACTTGACAGCTAAATACTTAACACAATGTAGGGATATACACAATCACTGTGGTTTGTATTTCTGGTATCATTGGTTATAGTTCGAGTGTGCAAACGCCTGCTATCGATTCCATCGGTAAAGACTTCGATACCTCCAGACTAGTCACCACGCTGGCAGCGTCGAGCATCTATTTGATTGGGTGTGCATTTGGCCCAATGATGCTTGCACCACTTTCCGAACTTTGGTAAGTGATTCTTCCGATTCCAAAATAGGTCCGACATGAATCTAATGGGTGCAGGGGACGAAATCCCCTTTATTATGGGTCATTCCAAATGTTCTGCGTGGCAAACATTGGGTGTGCACTCTCACCCAATATAGCCGCCTTTTTCTGCTTCCGCTTCATGGGTGGTGCATTTGGCTTAGCAGCTGTTGCAAACTGCGGTGGGACCATCACCGACTTATGGCCAGAATCTCATCGCTCTGTCCCATTTGCCCTTTTCACAGCAGCCAGCTTTTGCGGTCCAGTTCTAGGACCCATTATTGGCGGCTTTATTAACCAATTCAAGTCCTGGAGATGGAATTTCTGGCTGGTGTTCATCATATCTACGATCTTCTACATCATAGTGCTCGTTTTGCTTCCAGAAACATATGCGCCAAGGCTAGTTGAGAAAAAAACTGCCAAGTCTGGTCTACAAGTACCCCGGGAGCCTCGTTCAACACGCTTCATTCATAGCATTTTACGCCCTTGGATCATGCTTTTTACAGAGCCAATTCTCTTCTCACTCTCAACTTATATGGCCTTTATCTACGGGGTACTATTCCTTGACTTTACAGCTTATCCTGTCGTCTTTCGAAAAACACGAGGATGGTCTGTTGGTATGTCCGGACTCTCCTTCACGGGCATTGGTATTGGTATGGCGATTGCAACAGTTCTCTCCCCCCAAGTCAACCGCATTCATGGCCATTATGCGAAAAAGCTAGGCCCAGTGCCAGAAGCGCGCTTACCACACCTCCTCTTCATTGTTTGGCTGCTCCCTATCGGTATATTCTGGTTTGGATGGACCGCACTACCTCCAACTCCATGGATATCTTCCATTCTTGCTGGTCTACCATTTGGTTTTGCCTTGGTGATGCTTTTTCTGGGAATAAATGCCTATCTCACTGACTGCTATGGAAAATACAGTGCAAGTGCTTTGGCTGCTAATACGATGCTGCGTACCCTGTTCGGCGCTGGGTTTGCCATGTTTGCAACTCAGATGTACGAGCAACTAGGCACACCTTGGGCCACGAGTATCCTCGGGTTTGTAGCTTTTGCCCTAGGAATCTTACCTTGGATGTTTTATCGATATGGAGCGAAACTGCGCGCTGCAAGCAAATTTCACGTTCAGATTATAAAGCAATAGGGATCATAAGGGAATAATTCCCTTTTTAGAACCTTCTTGGCGAACGCACTTAAGATATCCTGAGCTTTGTAGTGCCGCCACAAATTAGACTTTCTTATACGCGATATCGCTTTCCAGCATGCCATCAAAGCCGCTTGAATATGATGTTTATAATATTAATGCCAATACTAAATACACACCAATTCGTCAATCGAAAGGAAGATCCAACTCAGGTTGCTATGGGTGCAAGAAGAGAAAACATAAGGTATGCTCGATCCTCGTAAAGTACCACTTGACTTTGCTCGTTTTTAATTGCGAGATTTGAAACTCTACTTTACATGCCTCCACAATTTATACAGCTTCGTATAGAATTAATCTGCATAACAGTTGGCTAATTTGCCTTCCCTAGTGTGATGAATTACAGCCAACTCGCAGACTGTGCATAAACTTATCAAATACATGCGTTTATCCAGGCAATAAAAAGCCTGATTGGAAGAGTAGACAAGTCACCACTTTCGCCTTAGGAGTACTAGCTGTCGCAAAATCTGAGATCAAGACACTCCCAATGGTCAGCCATATAGACCACACCATTGCAGCTACCCATCCAAAAGCTAAGCACAGTAGCTTGACAATGATTGGGTTATCTGGAGATTGGGTAAAGTCAAGATTATCAAGAATATCAAAAATATATGCTTCAACTGAGACGGGAATGCAGTATAATCCAGCTCTTGACTGTCAAGGGAACATTTACTATTCAATGAACTTCATATTGAAAACCAGCAAGAATTTGCTTGGGAGTGAAAACCTCTGGGTAGAAGATATTTTACAACTTGCATTTTATGTATGTTACAGTTACTACTGCTGTGTGATATGTCCTCTGTTTCTTTGCATTGTCAAAAACATAAATCTTACTAAGCGTAGCATCCTTTCCTCATGCATGCAGCTCATTCACTCTCTAAACAACATCTTCATTTCAACTCAATCCAGAATTGCAGCAAGTCTCAGAGTGCGTCTTGTCCTACTTCTTCATCTAGGCCGATGTACGCCATGCTAGAATAAATTACCCCGTCAACGAGCATTATCTCTGTTCCGCACAGCCCTCTAGGCTGACACTGACGACAAAACTTATCTACACTCAATCTGGTCTTCCCAGTTCGCAACTTCATTCCGACTTCCTTTCCACGCCTGTTCAGCCCTAGATTTTGACCCCTCCGGTTATGGAGATACATCATTCGCTTTCCTCAGAGACTCGTGTCATCGAAACCCACTATTAGAGGAGTTATTGCTATGATTTCTACGTTGGCAAACATTTGTAAACATGCCATTCTTAACGCTTTTAAAATATAAAGATTCAATTGCATTGTTGATATTAGAACATTACTATACGGCTGTCAAGTTGTTCTTAGAAAGAGCTGGTGGCGGCGAGAGAAGCCTAGCTTCATTGTGGGCAATATTGCCAGATACATTGGCCTAAAATGGGCGGTAGTGATAGCATGGCCCTTAGAAATGGTAGCCATATAGAGCTTAGAAATGGGAAGAATATCAAACTCCTCTCTCGGCACTTTGTATAAGCCACTGAAGGGACAATTAACGACATTAAAGTTTCTGCTGATTACCTTTACTTTAAATAACCTATAAAAACAAGATCTTCTTTACACAGTAGAAAATTACCCTCGAGTACGACTGTTGCACCGGTGATATCAGCAGTCTTCTTCAGTCATAAGATTTACTCAAAGATAACAAGCTCTCCAAGCTACGAAAGTTCTCAACTATATATTGAATTCTCACCTGTGCCTTCAAGTGTTATTCCTAATATTTTATTTTTAAAATAGTCAAATTTAGTTGAGTAGAGTTAGAACGCATTCTCACATAGGTTATTGCCATATCTTACCAGATTCAATCTTTATTACTGCTCTATTGCTTCGTCCTATACGTAAGTAGATTGTGAATGTGGGTCATTTTAACATTTAATTGCAGAGCGAGTTAATCCGAATTGAATCAGTTTGACTTATTAAATGCTATGTGCGAATAAGCTAAGACCGCATTGAACTTGGCATTTGAATTCGGTGGTGGTGGAAAACGCGAAGGCCGAAAGCTGTGAGGGAAGGTCATGTGATCATGATGCTAAGGCCCTGTTCGATTGGAATTTTTGACGAATATTGGGTTTGCTAATTAGGTAGTCGAATATTTGGCCAAATCAACAGATTAGGGTGCGAATTATGGGCTGATTCATTCGATTACTTATTTTAGCATAGATCCAAATATTAGTTTCTTGGCTTATATACCTAATCTATCATACAAAAGCTCTACTTCTTACATTATCTGATATGTGCCTTGCGATATATTTATCATTATAGCTTTTGACTTCTCTATATTGATATATACTTATAATGTAGCTTCTCAATCGGGCTATAAACAGCAGTATAAACAGCAAGCCAATATTGTGTATATTGGCCTGTTTATCGATTTTAGCTTTTAATATTTAAATAACAAATTGTGAGATTAGGGCAATATCACAAAAGGGCCTAGGCCGGATTTGGCCACTTCTTTTGCTTAAAAGCAAAGAATAAAGTGAATCAACGATTTATATGTAAAAATAGAGATAATATTGACCCTAGGAATCTTTTAGATTTGATTTCCTAGTTAAGTATAATATGTTTGATTTACTTTAGGAAACTGAATATATACTGTTCGACTGAAGTGGATCAAGGTAAGCACTAAGCCTAATTAGGAAAATGAATCTCTGACAAAATTCCAATCGAACAGAGCCTAAGTGATGAGAAATCACATTGCATGACGGTGGTGTAAAACGGGCGTTCCTAAGAAATCTAGGACTTCTGCATTATTAATGTAGTCTGATTATAAATAAGATTGATGTTGATTTCCACTCTATCAAAATTCCAGAACTATTAATATTGGGATATATCCCTGAGATCCTTAATTCAGTCACCACTGTCCAATTTAATTTTCATCCAATTACTTTTCGTCCTATATATCACTACCGTGTCTAAAATCACACCAAGTCTTTCAAAGTAGTAACAATGAGGTTCTCATATCTCTCAATCTTGCTGTTTGCTATTGGCTCGCAACAATGCTCCCATACCGAAGTGCTGACAGAGGTCTTCGCGAAGCTGCCCGCGACTGCAGCAGGGCCATTTATTGACTCCTCTGGATACGCTGTCCAACCACTAGGAGGAGGTACATATATGGTCACTGACGGAATGTATCAAGCTATGTTTCTAGTGTCGTCCGCGGGAGTTATTGTCGTCGATGTTCCGCCAACCATTGGGAAAAACATGCTCTACGCTGTGGGAAACACGACTAATAAACCTATCACTCATTTAGTCTACAGTCATGCTCATGCAGACCACATTGGCGCTGCTTCAGTCGTTGTGAACGACCATACACAGATCATTGCGCACAAAGATACCAAAGAACTCCTTAAACTCGTCAATGATCCACTTCGTCCGCTGCCAACTAAGACTTTTTCTGCCAACTATGAGTTGAAGGTAGGAAATCAAACCCTCCAGCTTTCCTACAAAGGAGAAAACCATTCGCGTGGAAATATATACATATACGCGAAAGCATCAAAAGTTCTGATGCTCGTTGATGTGATCTTCCCTGGGTGGGTCCCATTCTCGGAACTTGCTGTCTCGACTAACATTCCGGGCTGGATCGATGCTCACGATAAAGTCTTGAAGTATGATTTCAAACATTACATCGGCGGGCATCTTGGTCGTGTTGGCAAGAGAAGCGACGTTATAATTCAGAAAGAGTATGTGCAGGACCTCTTTGACAATTGCAAGGCCGCGATCGGTCTAACAGCGACGGATGATCCGGATATCGGTGCTGCCACTATCCTTGGACCTATCGGAAAACTAAACCCGGGAAATTCATGGGCACAATTCAAGGGCTATTTGGATATAACCGCAGAATACTGTGCAAACAAAACACTTGCCAAATGGAACGGGAAGTTGGGTGCTGCTGATATTTTCAGTTTTGAAAATTCCTATGCTATGGTGGAACATCTCAGACTTGACTATAATGTACTAGGACCATTCAAAAATATCTGAATTTAGCTATAATCAATGTATATCTAAAGACATATAATTAAGTAAAATCGCAGACTTAACTTCGATCTGAGAACAGGTTTCGGGCTGACAGACACCCTTAGGAGATGAAAACATATTTGATAGGGCAATATGTGACTGAGACATATAATAGCACTTTTTAAAGAAGGGATCTACATTCTTTAAAGATCCGGTCCCCAATGAAGCGCGTGATTAAAAGACAAACAAGTTTTCCAACCATCTAATCTTGCCAGAGGTGTTGCAAATAACGAATAAGAAGATATCTATACACTTGTAACTCCCGGAAATTAGCCGCAACTTAGATTGTATCAAGGCAACATTAACTTAATTTTTGCGCCAAAACGCTACGTTTTTGATTCTTATCCCTTTACAATTCCGAAAACGCAAACAGGATGTACCCTGACAAAAGAGGTCATTTTTAAATATTCGATGTGACAAAACATTTGAGCTTCTGTTAACAACCACCTTAAGGATCCAGAAGACGTGTTTAACAGGGAGGCAGATGACGAAAAACACGTGACAACTCCTTTTAAAGATACGATCCCCAGGAAACAAGTGGGTAAATGGAAAACAAGGTCTCTAATCAAGTTGATGATTTGTTGGGGGTTAGCCCTACCGGTATGGTTTTGCACATGTGTTGTTGGCATTGGCAGATGTAGATGTAGATTTGACTGTGGCTAAGCAACACCACAGAATCATCACGCGGACCGGTCGGTGCCTTACTAGAAATCATTGCCAAGATAAAATCTAATTATTATATGGAATGAGCTTTTTACTAAGCACACACGAATCACAGTTTTTGATTGGCGCTACAGCACAGACTTCGTGCCACAAAGCTATCGGCTCGCGTTTTCTACCAGTCCCGAAATCAAGTGCAAAGTTGAGTGCAGGTCACCGCGCGCCAAACTACAGAAGCTTTCGGCCTCGCGTTTCCCACCATCACCGAAATCAAGTGCCAAGCCGAGGGGAAAAGTGGAACACGAATTTGTAAGTATATATGAATGTTAGTACAATACAAAGTCCAAGTATTTAATGATGAGCACAGTGAACCTCAGAATAAAATCCATCGGAAGACAGATATCATCACAAAACAACATGGCCTCTAAACTCGTTGCAATTATCGCCGGTGTTGGCCCAGGCACCGGAGCAGCTATTGCTCGCAAATTTGCGAAGTCGTACCCTGTGGTATTACTTGCTCGTAGTCCAGAAAGCTATAATGATCTTGCAAAAGAGATCAATTCCAGCGGTGGGAAGGCAGTCGGCATCAGTACGGATATTTCCGATGAGCAAAGCGTGAGGAGTGCCTTCGTTCAGGTCGAGAAGGAGTTTGGGGGAGACGTTGCTGCTGCTGTCAGTATACAGCTCTAGATAAGAGAACATATGGGCTGACTTTAGGCAGGCTGCTATCTTCAATGCTTCTGGACCGGCGACAAGGAAGCCGTTCTTAGAAACAACCATCCAAGATTACACAAAGAGCTGGGATGTCAGCTTGTAAGAACTTCAAAACTATCTAAACTGAGACATGAACGTGCTAACAAGCTTCCAGGAAGGGAGCGGTCATATTCTCACAAGCAACACTTCCATTATTGCTCCGTGGTGTCAAGACCAATCCTACACATTCTCCAACATTAATCTTCACAGGGGCCACAGCTAGTGCCAAGGCCAATGCCTTTTTTACCACTTTTAGCTCTGCCAAGTACGGAGAACGAGCGCTGTCGTCTGGACTAGCCAAGGAATTTGGACCTCAAGGAGTCCATGTCAGCCATGCAATTATTGATGGCGTAATTGACCTCCCTCGCTCCAAGGAGTGGTTGAAGGACGCTGGACCAGATGCTAAAATCAGTGTCGATGGAGTAAGTCATCCCATGTGTTCAAAACATCCGGAAGTTAATGCTACAACTAGATTGCTGATGCATACTGGTATCTACATACTCAACCGCGCACCGCGTTCACTTGGGAGATTGATATTCGTCCGCTTGTAGAGAAGTGGTAACCCATATACGTCCGTCTAGGTATAAAGGTTTAATTCAGTCAAAATAAGCCTCATATTAAAGGTTGGTAGAATAATAATCAATAGTAGATGCTTCTTCACTTTTTATTACGTTCCTTTTGTAAGATCTGGAATTAGAAATCTTTCATAGATGTATTTTTGTGAGGCTCAATAATAGATCGAACCGATTTATTAACACGTGTATTAGCTGCATTGATGATGTAATCTTTACGCTTCTAATCTAAAGCTTCCTACAATTATCTAAACATCAATATTTGTCTGTAGTCTTCCTAGAAAGATATGTTGCTTTCATAGGGAATCACGTGTGGAAATTACACTCTTTACATTATGCTCGATGAGAAATCAGCCTTATTACGATATTAGAATTACGATTATATGATGCTCCCAGACACTACTCGTAACTCACATCTTTATGACTTCACTAAATCAATCAATAGTACCTAGGGTGTTCAATTTCTCTAATGACATACATGTTAGAGCTCAGCTTACTACATAAGCGTAAAGTTAGGAAAAGTGATAATGATTGAAGTTGAATGCACGCGAGACTCGTACAAATTTTTCGTTCTTGTTCAGTCTTGCTGAATGGCGTGTAACAATATCAAGATATGGAGAATCTAACAATAATCCTAACTTTAACATTACCTAACAACAAGATCTAATCTTGCTTTCTAATATAATAATTTAAATGGACTTTTGTTTTGCCAATAGCTACTGCATGAACATAAACAGGCTGCCGCAAAGATTTTACTATTTCTGTGCATATAAAATTCAAACTACATAAAACTGATCTGGTGATTTATTAATTGCGCTGCTATGATCCCCAACAAAATTTTAACTGCGAGCCGCGCAGCTTTAAAGATACCTTTTCTACTAGTCGCAATCTTCATCAAAACCTCGGAGTAAGTCAGGGTAAAGTTGACTTTGGCAAGGGGAATTGGTGAGTGTTTATAGCAGTCCCATACATCTTAACTCATTTCAATCATCTTTCGAGCCCCATTAACATTTACTAAAACATATTCTTAATATATATATCATAATTTCTATCGAGGCTAAAATCGATGGAAGACCAGTGTTCGACACGTTCCCAGTTGAATCAGCGCTGGTGCTTCTGGGCTCTTTTACTGATGACATACGATCCTTAGCAGCTGCAGCATTATCATGTGCTGCTTCATATATCACATTTTCCACGAAGAATAATCTCAAGTTGTTCCTCTAGTGCTGTTTCCAGAAATGGATAATGAGCTGATGCTAGAAACCATTCTGTTTTTGAGTCCTCCAGCACAGAAACAATTTTGACAGAATCAGCTATCGTCAACTTATTAGCACGGTGTCTCGAAGACCAAAAGATTATAGAGCGGTGATGGAGTTTCACCGACGCATTCTCAGTTGTACGACTATATCACCAAAATAAGGGTCTCGCGATGTAATTTCCAACGCAGGCGAAATTATCTCGCTACAAAGATGGTGATCGACCAGCGTCTACTTTTTCAAAGTCCGAGCAGAACCGATATGAGTTTGCAGTTTACAGAATTGAACTATATTGCAATATCTATCGTGTATTTTGAAACCTTTTCATGTCCCTAGAAGAGCAGAAAGTGTCTTTATCCTCCAAACTATCTCCGTTGGAAAATGGACAGTTGGCATATGTTATAATTTACTCAATACAGCGGCTAGCCTCGGTGACGGGCTTGATGATTGTGTTTACATCCCATGTAAATTTTCCACCTGCAAACCTGACGCTTTTGGGGATACGACAGCAGACAGGCGAAACGTACACGAACCGATAAATAGTTGAATACACAACATATAACGGCTATATACATGAGTGCTAATTAGAAGTGATAGTCTAACTAATCTCTTTACATATTTTAACATGCACTTTGCTTGATAAAGCATAATACTGCAGCACTAACTTGACACAAAACTCGTCACAACCTTTAGATTTTAGCCCCAACCCCGACTTCGCAAAACTTTCCAGGTCGGATATAGGAGAGCCCTGTACCAAAATGCGCCAGGATAGTATTTGATCGGATGTCTATTGGTGCGCAATACCTATGGATCAAGATGACTATCTGTTTATCATACTATACGATTTAAATGGCGAGCTTTGCATGATAAACGCTTCATATGAATGTCTGATTGGACTCATCTCGAAATATTCTATAAACATCTCTACTGGATTTGCAAAAAGAGAATATGGACGTGGGCCGCGTTTTTAATCTTCAGTTAGAATATTATGTTCGAATAAATAATCAAAAGCTGTGTTAATACATCATGAAAGAACTGAACGGCTACTAATATTCACCAGTACATCTAAACCTATTCTAGCTCAGTTGCAAGCGCTGATATGTTGGAAATAATACCTGTGAGCCGTTACATCTAAGCTATTTGTTCCATCGTTACAGCTCGTGTTATCAGAGCCCACACAAACCTTGATTTGTGCAAGGTTGTACGATGTCTGCTTGGTCCCACCAGTCGACAACCAGATCTCCGGGCTGGTATGGCGATAGCCGAACAGCTTGCCAGGAAACCTCGGAATAGGATCATTGTAATGGGTGACACGGTAGTTTGTGCCGACCTGGGCATCCATGAAGTCGACGAATGCCTTATTTCCAACACGTGGGCTGCCGAATGAGAAGATATTGGTGGGAATACCTGCAAGTCGGAGATGTGCGGCTGCGATCGTTGCTACAGCACCGCCAAGACTGTGCCCTACGGTTACCACCTGGTATGAAGGGTATGCTCTCACGGCTGCTTTGACAGCAGTCATCGTTGTCTGCTGAACATCCCCCCATGCGAACTGGAAACCCCGGTGTAGCTTGCACCCAGAGACACTCGCTAATAAGCCCTCGCAGCTATTTGATTCGATAAGGATACTATACGGCTTAGAATTAGGATAGGGGAATTCAATTGATCTACAGCAGAGGGAACTTACTCTGCAACGTAATTGTAGAAGTTGCTGGAACCTGCGTACGAGACGATAATTTGCTTGTTTGCAGAGTCAATACCGACGAAACCAGTAGCTTCAGACTGGTCATACCTATATTACAGTGTTAGTCGTCTCCCTCGAACATCTAATAGTCATGCCAACAAACCCCAGGAATGCGTAATTCGTTATAGATAGTTCCTGAACGGAAGGGCATGCATTACTGCTGCAGGCAATTTTCGTGCCAACTCTATCAATATTGGAATTGCAATATGCTGCTGCTGCGTATTGAGCATAAAGTTCCAAGCTTGTCAGCCCCGCTGCGGTGAGAGTTGTTGGTGTTGCTGCCATAACTTAGCCAGTAAGTCACGAATACATGGTATGAGTAAGTACCTCGAAGCTCCAAGGAATGAGTGATATTCAAACTTGACGAAAGTGGTGACGCTGCTACAATACCAAAAATCATAACTGAGGTAAGAAGGTTAAGGCTTGAGGAAATCATTCTTTAAATATTTCACAAGTAAGAGTTCCTGTTTAAGACCAAGCAAGCGCGTTTCTGAGAGCGAATAACGCTGTGGACCACCGCTGAGCGCTTAGTGGATGTTAAAGCAATATGGTAGCCTAACTGAACGATTTATACTGCGAAATGAAATAGAGGTGAAGGCCAGAGCAACAAATTTGTTCAGCAGGATATTCCATCAGGTTATGTACTCGGGAAAACTAGATATGTTCTGGTCCGAACGCGGCAATCCAATCTTGTTATTTTAAGTATTCGAGGGCCACTTTGTTTTCAAAGTAAAGAATTTGTGGTCCTTCAATTGCGGCGAGCAAAGTCGGGTATTACCATTTTGACGGGGGACCGTGCTGGTATGAGTTGGGGAGGTTATGGAGGTTATGGAGGTTATGGAGGTTATTGAGTTGAGCACCGTCAAGAATTAATTTTGTTTGTGTGCCATTAATGCACCGTTGTTCATATTAGACTTTTTAGAAGCGTCTTCGGCCAGCTGTTTAGCACATGGTATCCCATCTGGGCGAAACCTGAACTCCGGTGGATCTCATTGTGCATAGATGCCCGACAGGAAATCTCCTTGCCTTATCAAACGTTCGAGCGCATCCATCGCTCTGACTTCACCAGCGGGGCGGAAACAGCACAGAGCGTATTTAAATCCAGGGCCTCGGCATCTTTTCCGCCGCTTTGAGAAACTGGGTTTCCTCCACCAATCCACCTTTTGGCACACTAACGGTATTAACAGTCAAAGCTTGAAGATGAATTTATGCGACAAGCGCGGTCCTTCTTATCCAGGTACCTTATCTCCACTTACTAGTTACTATTTTCACTTTCAGCTCCACCTTACGTCCACGATAATTTTGCGGTTCGAGCAAAGCCTTTCAGCTGTTTAACTGCCAGCCAACCGTTTTCCGGCGGTTCGGACATGTCTTCGTAGCCTTGGAATCCTAGCACTTACAGAATGCTAAGTAGTGCCGTATGCTGACTCGACTCTTCAGCAATTTCTTGATGAAACTTTTACATCCGAAAGCTTGAGTACTCGCGCTCCTTTCATAAGCTGCTTGTGGCCAAGGTCTGGTAATCTGATACCCTGATAGGTAGATCTGGTGCTCACTTATCTGTGGGGAGAGAGAGGAGCGTGCCAGATGATTTTACGAGGAACCACTCACCGTGGCACTCGTTCAAATATGAAAACTTCTCATCTTACCCCAAGAGACCGATTCTATTCTTCGCTGCTTTTTCTTGCACGTCTGAACTTATGAATGCGTTGCGGGACAAGCCGGACTGGCATATTGTAGATATCTTTGGATGATAACTTAATAACATCAATACTTTTTATAACAATCGATATCGCTACCATGGTAGCCGCAAATCGAGGGCCTGAGTTGGCTACTATTGTTATAAATCTCCTAATCTTTACGTTCATTACAGTCGCTCTGCGATGCTATACCATGGGTGTTTTGATGAAGCGTTTATTTGCTGAGGACTATCTTGCCATCATCACTTTTGTCAGTTCTAAATCTTTTAGACAGTCAGTATCCTAACAGAGACAGACTTTTTACACGGCCTACTCAGTGTTTGCCCTTCTATCAATCCATTTTGGTCTCGGTCAACACGTAGCCGATGTTCCAACCTCAAATCACCCTAAAGCCTTACTTTTCAAATATCTTGCGCAGGTCTTCTATGTAGTGGTCGCGGTACAAGTAAAGTTCATTGTCGGGCTATTCCTGCTGAGAATCTGCTCGCACAAGCGCTGGCAGCGCATCACCATTTACGCCCTCTTTACAATCGTACTTGTATTCAATATCTTTTACATCTTCATCGTCATACTGCAATGCAAACCCATCAAGTTTTATTGGTTTCGGTACCAGCCTGATCAACCAGTCCATGGGAAATGTAATAATAGGCGCCTTGCGACGATTCCTTCTTATGCTAGCTTTCTATTGAACGTTGTAGCGGATTTCACCCTCGCTCTTTTGCCTGTTTCATTCGTTTGGCATTCAAAGATGGAAACCAGAACCAAATGTTCTGTTGTCGCTGTATTAGCATTGGGATCTATGTCCGTAGCTATCATCAACCTTCTATCCAAGATAAATAACTAACGATGTGGGATAGAGCATCATTCGCGACCGCTGCGCGTATCCCCTATGCCAAACAACTTCTCTCAAACCCAGACTATCTCTTCAACTTCACTGATCTCGCTATCTGGTCCACTGTAGAAATCAGTCTTGGTCTCAGTGCTTCTTCACTAGCAACACTGAAACCACTCTTCCGCAAGTTCAAAATCCTTGCCTCGACAAAAATTGCTACTCCTTCTCAGAGCGAATCAGCTTTGCATTCAAGAAAGCAAAATACTCTCAGTATAGTAGAGAATTCATATAGTTCCCGAGCGTTTATAGAAAATGAGGGACGAAAAAAGCAAGCAGACTGGAATGAAAAAGGAGCATATTTGGATATCGAGATGGGGAATCTAAGAGAAAGCCAACGGAGCACCAGTACACTAATCCCATCTCCGCCGAGACCGCTTCCCAAAATTCACCTGGCACAAATCTTTCACCAAAGTTCCAAGCAATCCTCCGCACCAGTAGGATGCAACTATGCGAAAGAACCACGCCAAGAACCTGCTTCCTGGATTAGGACTTCACCTGATCTGTTTCCACCTGGAAATCCTGTACGGAACTCAAGCCCGCTAGCTTTGTCTCTCTAGCATTTTCAAATCACGGATCTGTTATTTTGATGTAACATAAGTAAGGCGTCACTTTGGAGTTTATTTAGTTTGTTTGGATCTGTATTTATTCTGGCATAGCAAGCTACACAATAGAGCCGCTGGAGTTCGACTGTCCACAGATAGCCTTATTCTATAGAAACATCTCTTTCACTATGAATATATCCCTGTCTCTCTATTGAATTTGTATTACTTATTGAAAACGTGCTTTCCTTTCAGGCACATGTTTCCTAGGGATCCGGTTTTAAAAAGCGGGGGTTGCTCTTCCAAAAGGATAAATTATATGCTCAGTCAATTAGCTACCCTCCACTTTCATTTTGAATAAGTTTACTGACCACCTTAACACAATTTTGTATTTAGAAACTTGTTTTGCTGTTCTTGAGCATATTTATCAGGAAATTCTGTATTCATATCCACACGAATTAAGATATCTATTAAATTAAGAAGAATAAATTCAGCCTCAATTACAACCTCAGGATCGTGATCACATTTCAAAAGTTTAAGGCGTTTCAGGATCACTTTACACCCGCAAACTATCTACCACTAGCAAACACAAATTTAGATTCTATTAGATAATGTTCACCTGCCTAAGATTGGCTACTCTGAAACCACTTTGTTCCTGGATCCTAGAGCATATTTTTACTTCATGCTTTCAGAAGGGGTGGATTTGTACTCCGCACACCAATAGCGCTTACTTTTCTTTTGTAGCCCCCGGAAAGAAAGTTTCTTCTTTAATCGGTATGCTTGTCTGACCTTCTGGGCATTCCTCTCTTTTCTAAATTCCACGTCAACACCTCACCGCTTGAAAAGTACTGGATACTGCCTTTCTAGACCTCCGATTGGTCGAGCAGCTAGAATCTGGCGGGCCACTCATTCGGCTTCCCCCCCCCCCTTCAAAAATAAATACATCCATAGTTATTATACTTGCCTAAGGCGCTATGCTGACGTGTTTACATATAGTTACGGTACGAGGTTGCCCACGTGATCTTTTAAAGGTGATCATTGGTCTGGAACCAATAGAAAGCTGTTTACAAACGAAATATAATCAAATTAAGAATCTCTGCCTATGTACTTCAATTACTATAAGCTCCCTAGTACTTTTGCTATTTCAGTTCTACATTATTAGTACCTCATATGTCAGCTTCTACAGAGGCTTTATTTTATGAATACTTCAATCGTCATTTCCGCCTCCCTTATTTTAATTGTGATGATATTCCTATAATCCCTGCGAACTGCCCTAGTTTCTCAGAGCGAGGATGAAGTTTGATGATCTCCGTGTTGGGTCAATGTCTGAAAGGAAGTCTCGGTGTCCCCTCATTCAGCGTTAACCTATCTTCCGACACTCTGTCCTCTCGTACCTACGTCAAAATATCGATAGAATACGAGGGCTTGGCATTACGAATAGCTATCGTAGTCCTCTCAAACTCTTCCTTTTTTGTTTTCTGGGTTTCGGCTAAGACTTAAGCCAGATTAACCACGAAGCTATCCCAAAGTCCATGAAGTTATTTTCAGCATCGGACGAATTTGTAAGAATGGCATCGATCCAAAATCCTTATAATCAATTTTTTTTTATCCTAGAAAGGAAAGAATAAAAATCAAAGACAAGTCTGCTAGTCTTTTACGAGTTAATAGCACGCATTCACTATATAAATAATTATCAGCCATATTCTCCCATTATGCCGATTACAAGCCAGTTACAGGAATTCAACCCCTCAAGATACTTGTACGATTCGTAGTCCTTGGGTTGTTGTAAGATTGCGTTATACTACCACCGCCCGTCAGACCGCCCGAAATAATGGCGATTCATTACTGGCTGTAGCATTGAGATTTGTGAATGGTCAAAAGCTAGTGAGCCTCATAGCACAAGCCAAAAATTGGCCTGTTGATCAAGTTCAGGGTAGCAATAGACGATTCTAAAACTATTGCCACGCTTCAAGCGGTAAAATAGTTGGATAAGCCTCTTGGGAAGGCATATCTACACACCTGCCGCAACGGTGGAGAGTGGGAGGAGAGATAGTAATCGACTGATGCTAATGTTGTCGCGCTCCGTCTTACTACACGTTCGACACGTAAACCATGCCAACAAAGGCTGCATGCGCCCTGTGAATTACTATTGACCCCCACACCTAGCCCCCAAGGTACTTCGTCGATATAAGGCACGCTTGACCTATCGGACCTAGGAGCTATAAGATCTTGAAACTGATCATAGCGATCGCGGTGTCAGAATGTCGATCGTATCCCTTAATCACATGACGACTTCAGAGATATTAAAGGCCATATCACCGAAGTGTAATTTTACTAATCGTTATCAACTAATATAGTGATTTTACCCTCTACTAATTACACCTAATCGACCTTCCTGAATTCTAACACGCGGACACCAAGAATAATAATCGTTTTGCTTAAATACTATAATAAAAGAATATACTAAGTTACCTAATTGATCAAGAAAGCCACTATAACACCTCTAAATTAGAATGATCGTGACTTAACTTGAAAATAATGTTCGAAAAATTTGGTCTATTTCTAGTCTTGAACCAATTGATAGCCTCGTTCGCGCTCTTTATAATACAATGAGCAGTTCAATTCAAGTACCGCATGTTCCTCTGTAATTTCAAGGTATTAATATTTTCATGTGGAGAAGGAGTTTTAGCTCACGCCCTCCAAAGTGGTTGCTTTTGTATATCCCACTAAATAGACCATTATTCTTCGTCTGAAAGAAAGATGCTGACAATTAGTAAAAGTACTACCTGCGCACTAGTTGGCTTCTGGTGAGTTGAGGCCCTCTCCTACATTATCCTCATCATTTATCTTTCCTGTTACTGTCAAGCAATATCGGCTCAGACATACTCTTGAGCTTATTTCTATACGTGCTTACTGTACTTCGATATCTTTGCAACACGAAGATGTTTTTTTCCTAGAATAGACTACCTACAAGACCTTTATCAACTTCTGTGGCCCATTCTCTCTTGCTGTGACTGTAGGCCCTTGACATAAGCTTACTGCATAAAATCTCACCTGCCCTGAACATGACCGAGAATGTCATAGTCCCCGTGTCTTGGGCTCATACTTTGACCGCCAGCTTTTAACCAAAAGCAGTGCAATTTCTGTGATTAAAAAGCGAAGCCCAGACGTGCTAAGATTCAAGGATATTTTGCCCGAATCTTCCCCTTTGCTTCAATTAGAGCTCGTAGGTTACATGCATTTGTAATTGCAGCGGATTTACACACATGTATATATAAAGTTCCTGTATAAACTGCAAAAGATACCATAAAACCAGTTAAATCAATATCCAAAAAGCCTTCCACTTTTTCCGAAAATGTCGGGCTCTCAGAAAAGTGTATATACCAAGACACCCATTCTTCTCTACTATACCACGCTGTCACTAAGTGAGTAATTAGAACCGAATCCTTTCTGAAGATTCCATTTCAGATCAAGCATGCACTCGCTGTCGTGAGCGCAAGATCCGTTGTGGCCGTGAGCTCCCTCAATGCAATAATTGCGATCGAGACAACAGTGTGACATGCGTTTACCAAAACCCCACTAAGAGAGTCAACCATTTGAAGTCACTGTGAGTTCCGCAACAGCTGCGTATGATGAGAATATGTCTGACTGGTGCCCAGATTTGACAGCGTTAATGCAGTCAAGGAGCGCCTGATCAATATAGAATCGCATCTTGGCCGTCTAGCTGTCAGCATCGAACAGAACATGGACCATGACAATTCTTGCTCTGCCTCATCGAAGCAACAGGCATCCTTGACCGGTCTTCTTGATGGAGAGGACGATGAAGACCGCCTAGCGAGTCCTGGACCGTACAGTGTTAATTGTGCCAATTTGCAAGTCTTCCGCAACGAGGTGGGAATGATCGACGATTATTATCACGGGCCACTGACGCTGTTCGTCCTTTGCAAAAAATTACAATATTACGTGCTGTCTATTAGCCATACTGAACGTGATGGTTCTATACGAGATATGCTGCAGAATCTGTGTGACAGAGCTGGTGTGCTGGAACCATTCCCACCTTTTGGCGGGCAGTCTGTCGCCAACTTCCTGGCCAAGCACCAGACCATTACTGTTGTTGATTATTTCTTGCAGCATGTTGACTGCGCAACCGATATTTTTGTAAAGAGTAACCTCCTGGCACACGTCGAACGTATATATTCCCAATCTAGCGAGCTTGTGGACGATATATGGGCCATATGTTTCCAGGCTATTACTGTGCTTGTATGGGGCATGGAAATCTCTGCTCAAGGAGGGAACGGCTTATTTGGCGACTTTGCACGTTCATTTCTCCCGAGTCGCGCTGCGCTAGTCAATTCCCATTTACTGACCACGCCCAAACTCGTTAATGTTCAGACTTTGATACTTCTAGTATGTACGGACTCAATTTCAAATACCTACCCATCGTAATAGCTAGCTGACCATTTATAGAGTATTGCGGCACAACAATTTGACCCTCCTGGATGGGCTGAGCTTATTTTCGCCAACGCTTGTGGGCTTGCAAGAACCATGGGACTTCATCATACACAACTCTTTCCTCACGATACAAGTCCATATGAAGAGTTAGAGAGATCGAAAGTTGTACAGTCGTTATACGTCCGGGATAAGAGCTTGTGCACTACTCGAGGCTCTGTGTCCTGGCTTCCGACCCACGACTGCAATATTGGTTCCCAATTAAGTGCCGCTATAGAGCGTCAGGCGCTCTATCATGACACATTACAACTGGCGATGATACAAGATGAAGTTTACCGCTTGACGCATACTACTTCACTCCAGACGAGTAGAACTAGTAAATCGCAAACTGCTAAGGCGTTAAGATCCATAGAGCACCAGCTGGACCAGTATCTACACACCTTTGGTCTATTCACCTGCCAGGCTTCCTCTTACAATTCCCGTCTTGCTATGTTGACGATGGAGTTCTTAAATACCCGTATTCTTGCGCTACAGCTAGGATCCGAGCAGAGACATGCAGAGCAAGTGCGTTCCGACGCAAGGGCTAGCTGCCTCCTGCTTTTGATAGCACACGGCATTCAAGACCGTCAAGTCTTAGATGGTTTCGACGCTTTGACTTGTCAGATGGCCACAGGATACCAGGACAATACTTCTTCCAACATGAAAACACGCACAGTCCCTTTCGCCAGTGTTCTCGACGCCTTCTCGTTGCCTGCATTCTTTACACTACTGAAAGACTATCTGTCATCAGAAAATGACAACGGATATAACAATGATCTTGAACTATTGCGGAAAGTGTCTACTTGTTACATCAAGAGTACAGAGCCGATGCAATCTAACAACTACTATCGCAAGGTTGCGTGGACCTTCGAGCAGCTGTTGGCAATAAGTAACCTGATCAAAACTCACGAACATCATCATCATGAATTCGTAGCTCCAATATCCATGTCTCAAATGGTTCTAGCTTTGAATAACCAGACAAGCAAGTACTGCAACATTTCCCCCTCATGCCCAACAGGAGACGAATCAAGTCTCTCTTTCTTGTCGCAACCCACGGCAGGCACACCTTTCTCTTGGGACATCAGCTCGTCGATCCCACCTTCAACCGAAATTTATACGCCTTTCGGGTCGGCAAATTCGGCAGATGCTTCAGACACTGGCATATCAGATATTCCGGATCAGCTGAGACAAGGCGACTCCAACGGCAGCCCGGATCGATCTATGTCATGGCCTGAAGTCGTTTCTGAGCCACACACCACTAGAAAGCGTCTGCGAACTTATGAACAATCAGAATTTTCTACAGAGAAGAGCAGGGAAACTTACATACATTTCAATACTTAAGCTAGAAAATTTCCTTTGATCAATGTCGGCAGTAGTACGCCCCTAGTTTGACAGGACAACTTGAAATACTTGAACCACTTAATTATCTTCAACAGGTAGGATTATTACTGGCTTAGCCTTCTGTTTTTAAGTCACTCAGATTTCGCTACGGGAATATCTGGCAACATAGATAGTGTCATGTATGTTGATTATCGTCATTTCATTCCTGATTTTTCAGTGGAACTTAAAATATTTCCATGATCTGGCAATGAAAATTTAGGCAAATATCCCGCACTAGAAGCCCGGCGAATTCTTCGATTCTTTGACGAAGTGCACCGTTGCTTAATTTAGCCGTTAATCTTTTCGAACCCATCATGATAGTCACTGATAAAGCGGATTTTGAAAAGTGATTTGAATTGAAATCAAACACGATGTGAAAATTGTCTTGAATAGAGTCTTAATCGCCGTCGTTATGCAAATAAACAGTCTCAAATGGACGTTGAAAAAGGGCTAGAGAAGTGGCTAGCTGAGATTGAAGTCAAAATAAAAGATAACGATCAAGACAAGAATACTGAAGATGAAGAGGAAGCGAAAACAATTAATTAGCTAAAGATATTACAAATATGGATAGAATACTAGGCACTACAAGTCCTAGGCCAGAGGTTGAGGTTAAACGGGAAGAGGGAGACTATATAAGAGGAAAAGTTTCACCGTGAACCTCTTGATACTGACGATGACGACCTAAAGGTTTTAGGGCTAGACAACGACGCCGAACCTCATTCAAAGGTTAGTTATTCTACCAGGTTAGAAAGAGTGCATAGAGTTTAGATATATAGAGGAGTTGCGAGAATACAATTTAGATTTTTATAATGCAGGTACTTAAGTTTTGGCTATAACACTATACTTCTTGTATCTATTTACCTTAAATTCCATACGCTACTTAAAGTGTGCCTCAAACATTATAAATATAGTATTCGCGACCGACTTTGACAAAATGTATGGTATATGAGACCTTCTGACGCTTTTTAATGGTATTCAACTCAATAACCGGGTTTACATTTTTCTATGTTATTGCTGCAATGATTATGCCATGAAATAGCTCATAATTGTATATCATAGTTTTTTTAATTTCCAACCCGACCTCACCGAGCAATTTCTTCCACTGCTTCTCAGTCCGCTCTAGGCTACCGCATGAACTCAACATGATCAAGTCCATTGCGGTGGAAAATGGCGGAATCTCTGTCGTTGGAAGGATCATCTCATTTATGAGTAGCACAGAGCGTGGCGTCATGGCCGTTTTAACATGTCTCAAGATAGTCTTTGCTTTCTCATCGCTCCAATTGTGCAGAATCCAGCCTAAATGATAGAATTTGGCACCTAAAAGCCGCAAAAATCAGTGTTCAGTTCCAAAAGTATTAATTTTATAATTAGCATTTCGAGATTAACTTCCATGATCAAGTTGCAGTGGTAGAAATTCACTCTCACCTTTAATTGGCTGCGGTTGGAAAAAGTCGTGTCCTAGTTTCTCGACTCCCGGCGTTGACAGAGCATGAGACAACGTGTCAGGCAAATCCTCTAACAAGACGCGGCCTGGCATTTCAGGAAATTTTCTTTTTAACACCGCACAGTAATGTCCTACATTGCCGCCGATATCCACAAAAAGTACTTCATTGGAAGTTGGGTTCCAGTCCCGTATCTCATTTTCAAATGGATACTTCTCCAGCCAACAACCACGTACACTTTGCTCCAGAGCCATATACTCTACAAGAGCCTTCAAGTTGTCCGGGTGTCGAGAGAAATATGTGTAGGGATCGAGCTCGGTAGTGTATGCAGGTTGGAAGACGGTCGCCTTCTCATCTGTGATATCTTGATAGTCTCTCGTCCGCAAGAACTCTGGCATTTTCTGGAACAGAGGACCGCAGTTCTTGAAGCTGTACATTCTTAGTTATAACGTTCTCATACATAGTTTTTAGAGATAAGTACAAGTGCGTTACAATCGTGATAGCCTCGGGAGCCGCGAGGTGGTGACATTTGCTGTTTGCTTCGAATATATCTAGGGAACTCTGACGGACCAACCCAACTGAAGCCATGTATCTCAGTAGACGGCCTAACAGCGCGATTAACTAGGTTCTTATGGAGGCTGAAGTGTAGGGAATACGATGTACCAAGGGTCAGAGGATGAGCGCCTGTCAGAGCCTGTAGTTCTTCCAAAGTCTGAGGTCCCTGAGAATCCAATGTCTGGAAAATCTTCAAGTCATGACCGATTCGAACTGCTGCGGTCTGCAAAGGCTACAAACCAGAGTTAGTGAAAATGTGTAGGTGCTTTCAAGAATGTAGGTCTTACATAAAGAGATCTTTGCAAGAGTCAGCGACATGTTTGAGTTTGAGTTTAAGAGCGAAATTTGAGCTTACATGCGCAGTGCCGTCTCTTTTGGAGTTTCAGTAGAGGCAATAGTTTCGTGTAAATCGCGTTGGAAGAGTTTTCGCGAAACTTCATCTTTGGAAGTCAAACGTTTCTTAACTTCCAGCAAAAGATCTGCCATCACGTCTAACCTTTTGTCGAAATACTGTTGCAAATAGAAATGACTTGAGGTGGGCTATCGGCTATCGAGTGGTTGTTTGCGAGCTACAGAAACTCCCAGAGCCCCCATGTCAGGTCCACCTGGAGAAATGCGATGATTATGGGTGCCCTTATAGAGTACCGCCCTTGAATACACAGGTTACACAGGTTCCTAATCTTGACAACTTGAATTGTTTCTAGTCTAATACTACGTAGTGTACAGCTAGATACTGAATATTAGCCGGAAGTCCGATATCACATCAGCTTCGGGATTCGGCCGTTATCAATGAACGTGTAGCGGGCTACACCTTCTTTGCGTCTACCGCCCCTTAGAAAACATAAGCTTCGGAATTCGGCCGTCATTGACGAATGGTCAAATTTTGCTTGGCTTCGGATTCTGACGGCTTTTGTAATCCTTCACTTCGAATATATGACTCAAGTAGAATTATAAGTTGATTAATCGCATATCTTCATATTGATTGACAGCACTGTTTATAACATGCTATTAATTTAACGTGATCACTGGTCACCGACTGACTTATTTATGTTTCCCTCCCCGACGTGTTAACGCTCGTTGTGTTCATATTACCGATAAATCATTGTCAATAAACAACGTGGTAAGTATCCTACGCGAAACTTAAGCACCATGTCACGTGCGAAGATCATCTATTTGTCTGGCGAGATTCCACAAGGGGATCCGGAAGGAGACCAGCGCACTCTGTTTAGAAAATTGTATCTGCTTAGCAAAGAGAGAGATCATCCTATCCTGGCCTCGATTCTGGAGGCGATTACAATTGCTGTGAAACAAGAATTCTCGCGACTAGAGAGATCACAGAAGGAGTTGGTTCCTACGTTTGAAAGCGTATTAGACCTGACCGATGATGTTATTGAGCTCAGGAAAACGCCGTTGGGAGGAGCTCTTGAGCGAGTTCTTGTGCTCGTCTCTCAGTTGGGTGTCTTCACTGCGTAAGTCCAGATACTAACACAAACTTCAAACCAAGATGCTAAGACGTCAACCAAAGCTACCACGAGGCTCATCCACTTGAATACGATTTTCGAGCAGAAAATACTGTGCTCATTGGACGGGGACCAGGTTTGCTTTCAGGTGCAGCCATTGCACTCTCCCCGAGTCCACTGTTGCTTCCAGTCATGGCCGCTGAAATCACCAAAGTCGCATTTCGATTTGGACTTATCGTAGACCAAGTTTGTCGGTCGCTCGAGGTATCACCCAACGAGATCAATGCTGAAGGAGTAAGCTTTTTTTCGAGAGTAAAAATTCTTAATGCTGGCAATTCACAATTGAAGACAATAGTCTTATGAGGAAACATAGAGAAATCTTTTCCCCCAAAGATAGTATCCTTCCTATAAGTGTTTCAGCCCCAAGCATCTCTCAAATAGAACTTGTCGCTGACTCCCACTTGATGTTGTAGGCTTGGGTTTATTGTGCCCATGGGGTTGATCTAAAAGAGGCCCAACAAGCAGTAGCAAATTTCAATGCGGAAAATGTAAGCTCATGATACCCATGAATTCTATAAATGCTGATCCAAAAAAATCTAGGCGTACCCTGAGGCCAACATGGCGACGGTTTTCAGTAACGACGATAGATCAGTGAGCATTGGCGGGCCACCGTCAACTCTCAAATCTCTCTTCTCAGAGTCAGAAGTTTTCAAGCATACGAGAAACGTTCCAATGAAGAAGGTACAGGGTATGTGGCATACTGATAAAGCTTATGGCCAAGAGCATATTAGGCAGATTGTCGAAGGAATCACTTTAAACAACCAGTTATGCTTCCCCATATTCTCACCTGTAACTGGCCGACCCTTCGAGTGGACGGATTGTACGTCACTACTCACAGAGATGATGACAGAAATTTTAACAAAAAGCATTCGGTGGGATCAAACCATCGATGGCGTGTCTGCACATTTGAAACAACTTTCACCAGACCAAGCGCAGCTGTGGAGTCTACAACCTTCGCATTATATGGTGAGCGTCATTGAAAGATGGAGCACTGAGCTTCCTGCCACAACTCTGTCGCATCACATGATGACGCCCGCCATAATAAGTCTAAGGTTGGAGCAAAGCCCACCACGCGATGCAAAATCGGCGAAAATCGCTGTTGTTGGCATGGCATGCCGATTTCCTGGTGGCGCAGATGACACTGAGAAATTCTGGGAGCTTCTGGCGCAGGGTCGCGATGTTCATGTCCCCGTACCAACTGATCGTTTTGATGTTGATACTCATGTGGATCCAAAGGGAGAGAAGTCTAACACATCTAAAACCCCCTACGGCTGTTTTATAGAGAGTCCAGGACTCTTTGATGCTTTTTTCTTTGGTATGTCTCCGCGTGAAGCTGAACAGACAGATCCTATGCAGCGATTGGCTCTAGTCACAGCATACGAGGCTTTGGAGGGTTCGGGATACGTTCCCGGCAGGGGAGTTCACCAGCGTCGAGTTGGCACGTTTTATGGATGTGCTAGCGACGATTACCGTGAGGTCAACTCTGGTCAAGATATTGGAACTTATTTCATTCCTGGCGGATGTAGAGCTTTCGGTCCCGGTCGCATCAATTATTTCCTCAACTTTTGGGGGCCGAGCTACTCCATCGATACAGCCTGTTCTTCGAGCCTGGCAGCTATTCAAGCTGCCTGTACTTCGCTCTGGAGTGGTGACATTGATATGGCAATCACCGGTGGTATGAACATTATCTCCAACTCGGACGTCTACGCTGGCTTGAGTAAGGGTCATTTCTTATCACCTACTGGAGGCTGCAAAACTTGGGATGAAGCTGCTGATGGATATTGCCGGTATGTATATTTCCAAAATACCGTGTTTATTTCCTCCGGCAATTGGAAGTGTTAAGAGTAAAGGTGCTTGCAGTGCTGCTGCTGTTCATTATTTAAGAGCTCTGAGACATTTCAATATTCCTAAATACTTCCAAATATCTTTTGATAAATTAAGGCTAACTGCGACTTTTCTCAAGAGCGGATGGCGTCGGCAGTGTCGTTCTTAAGCGGCTAGAAGACGCCGAAGCTGACAATGACAACATTATTGCAGTTGTTCTTGCTGCAGGCACCGACCATTCGGCAGAAGCTGTATCAATTACACACCCCCACGACCTGGCACAAGCCCATCTTTATAACCAGATGGTCAGACGTGCTGGAATTGATCCGTTATCTGTAGGTTATGTCGAGTTTCACGGAACAGGAACCATCGCCGGAGATCCAACCGAAATGAGGTCAGTCACTAATGTATTCGCAAATGGGCAACCAAGAAACACGGACCTCCTGATTGGATCTGTAAAATCCAATGTCGGTCATGGCGAAGCTGCTGCTGGAATTATGTCATTCATCAAGACTATGCTTGTTTTCCAAAAAAAAGTTGTCCCTCCACATATCGGTGTAAAAACTAAGCTGAATCCGGCCTTGCCTGAGGATTTGGACAGGAAGGGCATTATCATTCCGCTCAAAGCAACACCATGGGAGCGGAGTAATGATAACAAAAGGCTAGCAATGGTGAACAATTTTGGAGCAGCTGGAGGAAATACAGCAATAATACTTGAAGAAGCGACGCCGCGTCCAAGAATTGGCGATGATACGCGACCTGCGCACCCCATCACAATCTCGGCAAAAACACCCTTTTCCCTTCAAGAGAATCTCAAACGTCTAGTGGATTTTATTGAAACTCGGCCAGATGTCTCTATCGCAGACTTGTCCTATACTTTGTCGTCACGAAAGATGCACTACAATTACCGGGTATCAGTACTTGCGTCTTCCTTGAAGGAGGCTGCTGCACTTCTTCGTCCGCATATTGAAATTGCACTAGAACAGTTACCTATTTCTTCAAAACAAGCACCCGTTGCCTTTGCTTTTACTGGCCAAGGAACATTCTACACCGGTATTGGCGCACACCTGTATCGCGACTCTAAACCTTTCCGGGAGCAACTGGACCGACTCGACGGCATTGCACAGCGACAGAAATTTCCTTCCTTCTTGCCTATCATCAACAGCACCTGCAGTACGACAGATACACTCTCGGTTTCTATACATCTAGCTATCGTGTGCGTAGAGATCGCTTTAACACGACTCTGGGCCTCTCTTGGCGTCAAGCCAAGTGTCGTTATAGGTCACAGCCTAGGCGAGTATGCTGCTTTGAATGCAGCAGGTGTCTTCTCCGATAGCGATACTGTATTCTTGGTTGGAACGCGTGCGACGCTACTGGAGACAAAACTTACGTCTCAAACGCACGGCATGCTGTCCGTTCGAGCGTCGCACGAAAAGGTTCTTAAAGCTGCCGACGGCATTCCCTTTGAAGTGGCTTGCATTAATGGTCCTGAGGAAATAGTAGTTGGTAGTTCAGTAGCAGACCTGGAGGACCTTGCGGCCGTTCTTGGGAAGGTAGGCTACAGGACTGTGAAGCTTAACGTGCCCCATGCGTACCACACAAGTCAGATGGACATTCTGGCGAATGATTTTGTTAAGTTGACAAGTGCTGTTGTGTGCAAGCCGCCTCGAATCCCCGTCATTTCGCCCCTCTACTCAAAAGTTCTGACTGCCAACATTGATGTTGGATACTTGGCTAAAGCGACTCGAGAAACAGTAGACTACGTTGGTGGGCTTAGCGCAGCTTGGGCATCTGACGTTCTGACAACATCTAATATATGGATAGAGATCGGCCATCACCCTTGTTGTGTCAGTTTTATCACAAAAACACTGTCAGAAACTAGATTGGCAATTCCAACGTTGCACCGAGACCAGAACAACTGGACCACGCTCGGCAAGGCAGTTACTACTTTGTA
>Ga0247810_10000124_pt1 | contig 126363 bp, 110 predicted proteins | sample UWRJL119311C1_FD_179918 | JGI IMG/M metagenome (GOLD analysis project Ga0247810, IMG submission 179918) | Plant litter microbial communities from Arlington Agricultural Research Station in Wisconsin, United States - UWRJ-L119-311C-1 | ecosystem: Environmental > Terrestrial > Plant litter >... | reverse complement strand
ATATTGTTTACTTAGTAACGGAATCAATTCTACTTGATTCAACCAGACGTGATACTTGCCTCTTCATTCCTATACCAACCCGACGTTTAGTTAAGAGCTATTCGAGTTAAGAACCAGAACGTTACACCTAACTTGAATGTATTAAAGATTTTTCAATATTAATTTAAGCTCTACTAGTAGCTTATTAAATAACGATATTAAAAATATATAAATTAAAAATATAGTTGATTTAGCAAAAATCCACTTTTACTATACTAGTAGCTATAATATGCTAGTATATGCTGAATTTAGGCGAGATCCACGAGAGCTGTAAGGCCTAGGTGGATCATCTGACTAACGAAGGTCAATGGATTACTTGGCACTTCCTACTGAAGCATGTATATAAGGAGAGACTTCTCCCTACTTAGATCTGTAGTCAATTCAATCACAATGAACCAGTAGTTCTAGTAGTCATAGGCCTCCCTGTACTCTACAAGGTACTTGGGAAATACTAAGAATAACTATAAGTATTTTCTTCCCTAATGTGCTCTGTGATTCACTAGTACTCGTACTGGCACTGTTGCAGCCTAAAGTTTGCCTCCTCTTTGCACTTTATACTGCATCTCTGCTCTTTTCCATCTGGACTAAGCGTGTTGGCGTACTACTTGAACTATCGTACAGCCCTCCGCCAATAAAGGAGGGTTTGTTTTCGGATTCCGCTAGACGGGCATACCAAGACTACTGTAGTACCTAGTGATTATTGATACTTATATGCGTTCAACAAGGCGACCAGAAAAATCACTGTAGGATTTCATATTCTTGCATGATCTCAAAGCTAAATACAGGTTGAGTTAGAGAAGGACCGTGCTTTCCGACCTGGTTGAATGGAGCTCTGTGAGTCTTTCTACTAATGTTACCCAGAACTAATTGTGTTAAAGTTGGCTAAATGTCAAGCTGGCACATTTGAACTAGGGAATTAATTGATCCTTGTTAGCGAGATATTGAACAAGATCTTGTTGTTACAGGATATATGGCTGTCTATTGTTGGTTCTACATGGATGAGATAGAGCTGAACCTACATGACATAATTTCAACCCGTCCATATGCTGATATCAGTGAGCAAATTCTCGGGCCGTTCAACACTATTGGCATTGTAGGAAATGGAACTGTCGTGTGTCAAATTAGTTCTACGCTGTACCGTGACCCTGCAAGGTACCATTTCTAAAGAAGAACTCTTATTAACGCTGCTCATCATATATAAAGCGCCCTCTATGCTGGCTGACCGCTATAAAATACATTTATACTTTACATTAGATACCCAGGAGAGATGTTGGAGAGCATTTTCCTGCCTGAGAGTGTCGCTATATTTTAGTGGCTAATGAAGTCTGTGTTGTCCCGAGCGTTACTTCAACAGGCTGCTCTCATTAGCAGTTCATTTGATGTTTGCCTTGTGCGATACTATGGGGCTTGTGGTAAGTCCATACAAATTGAATCGCTTTGAGCTAGGCGAGGTTGCGAGGATATGATCTGTCGAGGGCCCGATAGGCTATTAATTGAGTCAGCAATGCCTCGTTAGCTGTTCAGTGAGCACATGTGGCGGGATCGGAGATTTTATCTTTACTTGCTCAATGATCACTCTCTTCTAGATTAAGGGGAAAAGGGGTGAGGCATACTTGACTAGAAGAAAAAATATCAACCACTTCCTCTACACTGCTTGTCGGATGGGGTGCATAATTTTGTGCTGTACTCAAGACTGCCGTGCCATCAAGGTTCCGGGAGTGTACGGTAGGGGTGGAGCCCGGTGTTGAATAAATCGGTTCTTCAGAAGCTAAGTCTACAGAGGATGTGTTATCATGGAAAGGAAAGGAAGCTGGCTGGGTTGCATTTGCTGGATCCATTTCTAATAGAGGAGGTGTATGCAGAGGCGTTCCATGGCTAGATCGAGTTCTTGTAGTCATGGGAATACGCCGATCCAAAAATTGTGCGCTTGATGTCCTCACTCGGGAAACAGAAGGTGGTCTTGAGACACTCTGCCTGCTGTTATGAACATTTTCATCGTCTTCGTTATCGTTCATGGATAGAGCGTGCACAGCGCTGCTGCTATCCCCTCTTCTCCTCCCGGATCTCCGTGGATTCACTTGGAAACTGCCTGTTGTCATCCGTCGCAGGTCGACCTGACTCGGACTGAAAACAACGCGTGCGCGTAAAGTTTGTACAGCGGCATCTAGCTCAAGCTCTATTGCACAACGATTTCGTATCCTGCTTAGCTTTGGCCATGTAGCTCGCTCACCAGAAAGGCACGTAGTTAACATGAATGCTGCTGTTGGGTTCTTCAACATTCTTGGGAAGTCCCTGTAATCTATTTCCGGTAAAATCGTGATATCTCCGGAATATTTCTGGCTCAAGACCGAGCGAGCTTTAGTGACTAAATTTGGAAAAATCCCTAGCTCAGAGAGTACATGCATACGATGTAACATCTCGTTCTTCGCCAAATGCGTAAGCGTGTATACCCAGCCTGGGCCAGAATCTGCATCACAATTGGCATCTTTGGTAACATCCTCATCTTTTGCGATAAAAGGTACTACATGAGGATTAACCTGAGAGACAATGAAGTGATTCACGTTAAACATCTCGGCCAACCTAGTCATGGGAAGGTCGTTATCAACGCTACCATCAATCCAATGCTGTGGGGTTGGATTCCACGAAGAATTCTCGCCTGTAACAGGGTTCTTAACGAGGAGTTCTGCAGCCGAAAAAAGAAATGGTACTGAGCATGATGCAGCAACAGCAGACCAGATCATGACATTGGGAGCAGTTACGTAATTGAGTAACTGAGGCAGCTCATAAATTGATGCGGATGAGACGCAGATGTTGAGGATCCTCCTGGTTCGATTGTAGGCATCTTGAAAGGTCATGTCTCCAAGAAGCTCCCACATGACCCTCTTTAGATGCCTTATATCGATCCAGACACCTTGTGTTAAGAGTCTCCGAACTCTCTCTAAAACACTATCCTCTTTGCCAGATTCTTCAAATACTGCCAAGTCGCCATTTGGGAATTCCTCTAAGACACCCGGGATTTCCTCATCGGTGCGGGTACACAAAACTGCGCAGACGATACTTCCTGCAGAAGCACCTGAGATAATCCTAGGTAGTAATTTAGCCTCAAATAGCGCCTTTAGCACCCCAACATGATTCATCCCAAAGGTAGCACCTCCGCTCAACAGGAGTGCACTTCTCCCAAACGCTTGTCTAGCATAAACCACTTGCTCCATTATGTCCTTTGGCTCCAATCCGTATGGCATAGCATGCTTGCTCGTTGCTACCAAAGATCTGATTGTAGCGACAGTGGAATCTATATAATCCTCAATTAAATATTTCGTTCCGATATGGGCATGTCTATACAGTCGAATGTTGTCCATTCCTCCTAGGTCCCTAGACAGGGCTGTCCGCACCAAATATAGCATTCTACCAACGTCGCAGTTCGTGCGAGCATCATCTAGCTGCTTAAGTCGAGTTTTGATAAGGTCGACGTCGAAGTCTGATGAGTTGAGACTGTATTTCCAGGATTCGTTATCTTCTAGGAGGTCCAGGTCTTTTGCTGCGTCTGCCCATACATGCAAAGATCCTGCATTCTTCATACGTAAACTCAAAATCTGACGCTTCTCCTCAAGCTTCTGCTTTGTAGACCGCTCATCTTCTGTCATGCCATCCCGAAGTGATAAGATCGTGTTGTTCAAAGAGAGAGCAATCCGCGCAGCGGGGGCAAAGGGCGAGAACAATCCGCGCCCAGCCGATACCGTTTGTCGCTGTAAACTAACATCGCCATCGTAATATGCCTTACTTGAAGATACCGTGCTGGTAGTGGTGCCTCCATCGGTGCCCAGCAGCAATGAAGTGGCTACCATGATCTGTTGCTCTTGCCGTGCGCCATGAACGAGTACAAAAATGCCCAGCGTTTTCTGGCTTCCTCTGGCTATACCCTCTATTCAAGGTCTAGAGCTAGATGCATTACAGCAAAATATGTTTGCAGGCCCAGATAGAGAACTGGCAAGCTGTTAATTGCGATTTGGAGATGGGGAAGGTGCAGGTAGTAACGAGTAAGGCTTTGGGTCACACGACATGGCTACAACGGGCGTGGTACAGACTACTTCATGTACACCGAGGCAGTTTTGAAATCCACGTGTACATAGAAGACTACAAGAAAAGAACGACAGAACAACAGAACAGTACATATAAAACAATGTCAGAACAAATATCGCGACAGTCATTCATATTTATCAAAGAATAACTTTGTTAGAGTGCTTACTTTTTGGAGTATCTCGGCATTTAAGCTGCACAGCTCCAATTCTTGTAAGTAGGTGTGCACAATTGCGAAGACGTATTAAATTTGGTCCAGTCTGTGTTGATAGTGTGATTATTCTTTCCTATCTTCAAGATGAATCTAATATATGGAAAAGGGGGTATCACGCTTAGTTACGTTAAGACGCCGTGTCCTTTCCGTTATGCCTGACACATCCGACGCCGAGCCATGTATTCCTCCTACTACAAGTTTGAGTTAAACCAGCAATCAAAACACCAGGGAACTTATAAAGTCTGTCTCGTCTCATAATATGCTGTCCGATTTATTAGTAGAGCATTCCATCTGGACCAGTCACGCCCTCTGAGCTTGCCATGTTGCATTGTCGAAATAAGCGCTGCTCGTCAGGTGCAAACGCACCAACAACTGTGTGAAGCACACCTTGATTGTTAAAGAGAACACAGTCACCCTCAGCCCAGTCATGGGGATATACAAATTGAGGTGAAATACCAGGTCGCTGCAGACGGTGAATCACTTCTCGAACCTCCTTCAAATCCGTCATTACTTCTCTGTTGGGAAGGTGAATGGCTTTGACGGCGCTGGGATGAACGACCAGGGCGAGTTTACCATTAATAGGGTTTTTCCAGCACATGGGAAGTATCTTAATGTCTCTCTCGTTCACAGGAGGCAAATCCGAGATGGGGAGCTCGAGACTGTCAGATACCATGCCAAGTCCATTCGAACGAGATCTGGCTGAAGACATCCAAATGTATGGGTGTGGAGCATATTCGACCTTTGCGGAGCTAACAAACTCCTTGTCTTCCTCGCTCAACAGCTCGTACATCCGTTGACCAGACACGAAAGCTGTCGTTCCGAGTGGGACATCCAGCTCGTCTCCTGTCCCGTCATCATAATGTACTGTTTGGCGTCTACCAGCAGGGACTTTAATGGCCATAAGAGATGTGACCTTGGGCGGATTGAGAGCATACAAAGCAGCATCGATATGCCAGCGAAAGAACCGTGTTACAGCCAAATCATCCTGCTCCGGGACGGAAGTCTTGTGGAACTTCTTGTGATGAGGGTGACGAAGTGTGATGTTTTTCAAACCTTCGTAATTCTCATAAAATCCATTCCCGATAACCTGAACTTGTGGCTGATTGAGAACGGTCTTCAGATCCGGGTGTAATACTGAACGCTTTGCATCTAGTGTTTTCCCATGCCCGTAGCTGCTCGAGGCTGGATCGAAACGCTTAGTGAGCTCGTATTGGGCCTTTGGAGAAAGACTAGACTGATTCTTCAAAACCACTACCTGTTGGTGACAACCTCGGAATTAGTTTGCATAATACAGTGATTGTATGAGGTTGATACAATGTCTTGGGTTTAGCCAAGCTTAGATCTCATCAATCTCTAAAGCTTTTATGCATGTTTCAAGAGCACCCAACTGTGATAGTGTCTGAAATAGGCTATTCAGCTCTTCAAATTATCAGAACTTACGTGATGGTGGTATAAAGCATTGCGAATAACCTGAAAATTCTCATCCGTAAGATTCTCAAGCTCGACATTGTATATCTCGACGCCAAAGTCTACGGCGGAAGTGGATGCTACAACCAAGGGTTTAATTTCAAGAGTTTTGATAGCCATAATACTTCAAAGGAGGTTGAGGCCAACAGTTGGTACCTGCTCTTAGGATTGAAAGGATATACTTTTAAAGAAAAGCAGAGGAAGCAATGTTCATTAAATAAGTTTTGAACGGACAATATGGAAGTTATGATATCTAACCTACCTAGCTCGAGCTAACCAACACGGTGGCTTCCGTTTGATAAAGTTCTGTTAGAGGCGGTTCATAGGCCGATAAATGGGGTGGTCTCCGATGGGCAATTCCTACTTCTGTTTAAGTGGTGAACGAGAATGCCGCCACATAATTTTGCGGAACTGCCCGATGACATTGATAATGATTTCACCGGGGCAACTCAGTCACTATCTGGATAAGAACTAGTCTTCTATTCATCTTAGAAGAAATACCTCAGTTGTCAATCTACACATCCTTGAATGCTCTGGAACAAAAGTTCCACAAGATCTAGGATTGTGTAGTTTAAGTCAAATAAGAACAAGTTCAATATGGCCATTTGCTGCTTTATACCATGCTCATACCGCTGGCTGGAATTCAATACAATGGGGCACTGGTATGATGCGCTACCACATTCCGGGTCATGCTTACATATGTACCATTTATACCTTGGCATCACTTTAAGAATGGTGTGCACAATCCGAGGCGGTATTCCCACCAGAGCTAGAGCTTCCGAATCGTTTCCTTGCTTGTATCTCAAATGCTTCTATCATGATGCCAGCAACTCGAGGTGCTGCCGCTTTACTCAGCGCAGCATATATTGGATTTGCAAACTGGAATTCAATGGTCAAGTGAACCTCAGTCAAACAATCTGCTAATTTGATCATTGGATTGGTTTGGTGTTCTGCAAGACTAGGCCTACTACCGAGAGGCACGACATTCCACCTAGTAGAGAGAGACTTAAAGATGGTATTCGACGTGCGTGGATTGGGCAGACCAAAAGTTGCAGAGTAGTGGGATAGTTTTGAGATAGGGAGAGTCGGAGTTGCTTCTCCGCTGAGAGCTTCTACAGCTGCGGTAGGAACGCAGAATAACCTGCTGGTAAAGGTTTCTTCATATCCACCCCATCCAACTTTCAAATCCGCCTCTGAAGGCCAGCATTTGCCATTGTCGTCTGGCGCAGACCATCTGGTAACTTTCGAATCAACGCAATAAGGAACGAACGATGAATACGCATCAATATCCGCAATTAAGGAGTATATACTGGAAGGTTTGTATGGTAAAATTCGAGTTGCCTTGAGAGTTTGAGCCTCAGTGCCGGGAAGTGTAATGAAGCTTCGACGAATTGAGGTTTGCTTGAATGATTTAAGGTGGTATCTGCTTGGGCGACGAAAGCACGAAAGTAATTTAGACGGCATAGTAAAGTAAAGACTGATGCGTCCAGCAATGGACAATGGGAAAATGAGTGGCACGGAGCACGAATCAATAGTACTCAAGAAATAACGGAGATTCAGCAACTGTACTGCCAGGCGGGCGGCACACTCCTACCCTAATAGGACAAGCGCGACCTCAAACAAATTTTATCACTTAAAACCGTTGTCCAAATTTATTTTCTCTGCTCCTGTACACCCATCGCGCAACGCAACTCTTTACTGAACCATAATGGAAGTGGGAATCGAGCCAGTCTTGGTCGATGGCGTTGCTTCTTTGACTGTCCATGTTATACCTCAAGCTACTACTATTCCCGAGATAACATCGGAAGACTTTACCCCCCATCGCTCTCATGATCCCGAGAGCAATAGCAAGAAGACTGATCCTTTCCAGTTTGGCTCTCGCCTGCTAAGTGAGCAGGATAATGTCTTTGAGTTTAACGCATGGGATCATGTTGAGACTGATGACACTTACAAAGAGTTTGCAGAGCTCCAATATGCAAAGCAGCGAGAAGCCCCAGTTTCGGAATTTGACAAAAGTCAGTATATCTCTATCTTTCCCTCCTTCATAGATGCTCCAACATCTGCAACATGATGATTCAAAAATAATGCATAGTTCATCTGAGGTCTACTAGCCAATGAACGAAACAAATTAGCAAATGTCTTTCGCTCCTATCTGAATTGCACATCAACTGCACTATGTTTTTCAAATCTTGTTGATTTATATACTAATGTTTCTGAAGACAGGTTTAATTCAGATCCAGTAAAGTGGTGGAATAACTTTTACAAGAATAATACAGCAAACTTTTTCAAAGACCGCAAGTGGCTACAACAGGAGTTCCCGATTCTCTCTGAGGTTACCTCCTCATCCGCTCCACCGACTATATTACTTGAGGTCGGTGCAGGCGCAGGTAACACAGCCTTTCCTATTCTTAAACAAAACCAGAACAAAAACCTTAAAATTCATGCCTGTGATTTCTCCAAGAAGGCAGTGGAAGTTATTAGAGCAAATGAGGCATATGATGACGGGGTTCATATACAAGCAGATGTCTGGGATATTGCTGGAGATGACCTTCCTCCAGGCCTAGAACATGGCAGCGTAGATGTTGTTTTGCTGATCTTTATATTCTCCGCTTTATCACCGAGTCAATGGGACAAGGCAGTGAGCAATATCTACAAAGTCCTCAAGCCAAACGGTGAGGTACTATTTCGAGATTATGGTCGGGGTGATTTAGCTCAAGTGCGGTTTAAAAAGGGTCGATACCTGGAAGAAAATTTCTATATTCGTGGCGATGGCACGCGTGTTTACTTCTTTGAGAAGGATGAGTTGATCAAGATATGGTCTGGAAAAGATCCCTCCATACCTGATGAGTTTCAGGTAGAAAAGCCTGGCTTTCAAATCACTGACCTTGGCGTTGATAGGAGGCTATTGGTAAACAGAGCCAAGCAGCTAAAGATGTATAGATGTTGGATGCAAGGACGCTTTAGGAAGCATGAAAATTCTGGTCCTGGATAATATATTCTCCTTCTCTGTCCACATCGTAATTTTCCGTGTATTTTGAATCTTCAATGAGAAGTGAGTTGAGAAATGAGCAAAAGTACCTTTCCATTCATTCGAATCCAGAAAAAAATATATGTGTCATTTGAGATTTTCAACCTATTTCGGCTTGAAATTGATCTTGCACATACATATAAGTCTCGCGCTGTCCCTCAGCTGGTTTAAAACACAACTTCGTAAAGCTGGATAACCGTCAAATTCTCTAGCAAGCAGGAAGTATTCTCCTGATGAAATTCCAACCCAGGTTTCTACCTGAACAGTCTACAATGTAGCTCTGATGAGCTTGTACGCCTTTTCCAAGAATCTAGCTTGCTTATCGGGATCAACGCGTAAAATAGGTATTATCTTGGGTGGGTAAGAACTAGGAAGTGCTTCCTAACATATCCATCTCAAAGACTCCTTGTATTCGTCTTGGTTAAGTCCCTTAACTGCTTCTCCAAAGTTTCAATTTCATCTAACTCAGAAATCAGATGTTGTGCCTTGTTCCGCAAAAAAAAGAACTGAGTACCTCTTTTATCCCTTTTCATTTCCTCCTTCTCTAGGTATACCCAACCCCAATATGCCAGTTGGTATGTGAAGGTTGCCATCAGCAAAACTTTTGCGATGGGGCGGGTGAATGTCTTATAGAAACCAACCTAGGTCTATTAGTTATGGATGCAAGTTCGATTTCCGGCATAGGTACATGAGGAGAGAGTGGCTTTGGTCCTGACGTGGTGGGAGATTGTGTGGAAAGCCAGCGGACACCACTCTGTAACTTTGTGCTCTTTATCGGAGTTCCGAGTCTCCTAGAAGCAACGTATGCCCTCATAATTGCCACGGATGTTCGATTGAATTCGGGATTGAAAAGGTGGCTACTCTTTAGGATGCGTTGACATGCGACCATTCAAAGGATAATGCATGTGGCATAACATGAGGCGGCCGCACCGGCCGAGCTACCCCTGTATTTCCATAAAGTATAGTGATTGGGACACATATTCAATCCCCCGTCCGCAACATCCTTCTTCACATTCTAGTTCCCCGCGTCTACAGCATTTCTCTCTGCCTCAAACTTAGTACGCAAAGAGAGGACTTTACCGTACCAAAGATTGAAGCCTTAGCATTCCGTCAACCATTTTCCATCTACGAAGCCCCTTCCCTTCAAAATGGTATACCTCAAGTCTCCCTGCCATACAATGTAAGCTACGAACTAACAATATAGGTTCAAACTCCACAACAGCGCAAAGCGAATTCGAAATTCAGCAAGGATATCGAGAAGAAAATGGGCAAGCCAACGCAAGATATAAAGAAGAAGCAGGAATTCAAAAGCCCAGTCTCGCCATTCTGGCTTGGTGTGTTTCCTCCTATAGAGTCGGCGTGTGAGGAACGATCATCGGCACATGTGGAAACTAACAAAACCTCTGTTCTAGGTGTCTTGGGATTTGTCGTATTTGGTGGACTGGTGTTCGAGCTTCTAAGTCGGTTTTTTATGTGAAGGGCGTGGTGGATCCTTAGGACTAAGAGATCAGAGTTTGGCAAGAAAATACCCGGTGAAGTGTCGAAGAATGAAGCGGCACATAAGGTCAGGATCAGTAAAATTGTACATCATGAAATAATAGCGAGGAAATTAAGGGAGTTATATGGAATGGGTGATAGATATAACCAATACTCAAATAAAGAAGACACAGAACTCTTGCAAAACCGATAATCGTTTTGAGGAGATTTTATTCCTACAATATTTACTATCAAGCCCCGAGGCCTCGTCTCTTGCTGCCACCATTATGCTTTAATTTCATACCTGCCTCATATTGCTTCTCGAGGTCATTCTGAACTCTTGAAATATCGGTAATTATTTTGCTGGACGTGGTTTGTTTCGGCTCGCCTCCTTTGGCCTTTCCAGCTCCAAGTAGTCGTAGGAATTTTTGCTTTCTCGCTTCGTCTCCTGCCAAAGCATCTGTGTTCCAGTTTTCGCCGGTAATGCTGCGATCATTCGAAGCTGAGTCGCTTATCTCGGACTTCTTTTTCTTATGCTTTTTCTCCGTTGGGATGACCTCGACTATACCCGCAGAGACTGGCTCAATGGCCGCACTCTTCTTATGTTTCATCTTTTCTGAGCCAACAACCTCAAGAGCTTCTGTAGATTCAAGTTTTTCAGCTCTGGTTTTATTCTTCTGCTTTTTCATGGATGTTGTTTGAATACCCTGCAAAGGCTCAGTGTCACGTTTGGCCTCTATATCTCTCTTGCGCTTCTTTGCAGGATTTTCAGTCACTTCCTGGGACTCGCCCATCTTCGCAGCTAGTTTATCTTTGCGCTTCTGCTCTTTTCTAAGCTTGAGCTGTGCCTGCTCATCTGTAAACTCTGGCTCTAATGTCTGCTTGGAACTGTCCCTTTTCCGATTCTGAACTGGCTGACTGGGAGATTTACTAGCTCCAAGTTCCGCTTCCGTGTCTGCAACAAACCGTTTGCGCTTTTTGGGGTTGTCAGCGTCACTAAGGGGAATAGGCCCAGAAAGTTTTACTGATTTCCTGGGGGTCTTAGGCTCTCCACCCTCACCCTCACCTTCACATTCTAACCCTGACCCCGAACTTGAAGTCGAATCCGAACTAGAACTAGAATCAGTATCAGAGCCTGAATCTGACATCTTGCCTTTCAGCATATGCTTCTCCACTTCTTCACCTAGAATTATCTTCTTGGCCTTCTCTGTGTCAAAGAGCACCCCCTTAATGGCTGCCTCCTTCTTCAAAACCTTCATTGCTTTGTTGAATTCCTTTTCGGCTTTTTGCTTCCTTCGGAGTGCCTTCCTCACATTTTCTGACTTTTGCTTTGCTAGGCCAAGTCGTTTTTTGATCTCTCCATCCGTCAAGTCCCACATGGCAATGAAGTTTTCCTCATCTTCAGGTAAGTCGTAGCCCTGCGGAATTACAGGTTTCAGTAAAGTAGATCGTGGAATTGATTTCTCATTCGTCGTCTGTTGCTTGTTGCTCAGTCGCCGGCTGTGATTTGGAGTTGCGACCTCTCGGGTAGTTTTTATAAGACCAGCGCGTTGTGGATTGACCCCATCTAGACTAGGAAGTGAAGACTGGGCCAAAGTTGAAGATGGCTTGCTTGCTTTCTTCGCCTCTGCGACCAGATTGCGTTCTTGCTTTTCCTTCCTATCCACCGCCCTTTGTTCCTTCACGTCTGCAGTTTTCTGAAGCCTCTCGACACTCTTTGCTTGACCGTCTGGCATAATAATCACCTCTCCAACATTGAACAATTTTCCGCTCAAATCATATTGGCCAGCTAATTTCTCAGCCTGTCGAACAGCTGCTTCGCGAATCTTGTTGCGTTCCATGTCTATTGCGCGTTCCATGTTACGATCTTTGTTCTTTGAGTATTTTTCATTGTTCCGAGTCTGGTTTGTATTGTTAGTAGGTAAAGCTCTAGATGTAACGCAGTAGTAAATCTTTACTTCGCGTCGCAGGAGGATCGCATTCTCCTTCCTCTGCTTCTTAGCATCTGACTTCCCCTTCTTCTTCTCTTTCTTTGCTTTTAGACGGTATTCTCTGGCAATCAACTTCTTTTCCTCTACAAATTAGTCAATATCAAGTCTCTAAGAGTAACATCGTAGAACAAATGGTCATATACCTTTGGTAGCACCAACAACATCGGGTTTTTCGGATTGTTCGTGGAACCCACCTTCACCTAAAGGAATGAAGTTTGCTGAATCCATATTTTGTATGCAATAGAACAGGTCATTTGAATTCACAGAACTTTTTTTCCCTTTGCATCTCAAGGAGGGAGCTGCTAGCGCAGTAAGCGGCCGTATTACCGCGTCATGTGATAAATAAATATCAGTAGACTATTATGTTTGTGCTTGACTAATGTTACTGGAGGATGCAACCTTGTATAAGATCTACCACTAAATACTGCAATTGGAAGTATCGGCCAACTAAGATATAGCGCACCTAGGGATTTAAATCAACAGAATTTGGCAATTGGATTCGATATGGAAGTAAAATGTAGCTCGTGTGCTGCGTGACATTATTGTATGATGGACAGCTTAGTATCTATTATATACGAGTTACTCTGGCCAGTCGGTCTCCTACAGACACCATTTCCAACCCCAGCCATGCTCCTAAGTACATAGTTTATGGCTCCTGTTCAGCAGCTACAACTTGCACCTTCTTCTTTTTCTTAGGTTTTATAATTTCCTCAATGTTTTTCGAAGAGCTATTAATACCTTCCTCCATTATCGTCGTATTTTGCGCTTTCTTCTTCTTCTTCTTCTTCAGAGTTGTAGACTCATCGCCTTCCGCAGCTTTTGATTTCTTCTTCTTCTTCTTAACAACAGTCCCTTCTACCCCTTGAGCAGCTTGTATCCTTTCATTGGCTCTTTGCATTTCTAGCCGTAGTTTCTCTACTTCTATCATAGCCTTCGCCATTTCAGCATCCTCTTTGTTTTGACGATCATAATCAATCGCGCCACTTCCGTTTTCTTCAAGAGAAAATGCTCCAATGTGGCTTGAGTCGACTTGAAGCAAGGTTTGCTTCCCTTTGCTTGGTCGCAGCCTGTGAGCTATCTCATTCTCCGATTCATCATGAGGTGTTGAAGATCCACTGTTGAGTGTTTCATCTGCTGCAATTTGTATTCTTTGCCTCGCATTTGAGATGACCGACTTTCTTGGAGAAACTGGTATTGTGGAAGAGGCTATCTTGCTGAGCTCCAATTGCATGATTGGAATTGCATCGATATCTAAATCTGTCCCGTTATTGCTTTGAAGGATGTTATGTAAGGGCGTTGATGTTCCTGATGTATCATCGGGAGCAATGTAGAAAGGGTCATCTTTATTCCGTTCGAGACGTTCAGCACGCCTTCTTGACACGATGTCAGGATCCAGGTAGGTATCTTCCATAGCTTGCTGATATGATTGTGTCGTGTCATCTGCTGATGAAACAAGACGAGTCATTGCAGGCTCCAGTATGCCTGTTACAGATGACTGTGATTTGTGGTAGTAGCTCTCAAATTCGTCAGCCTCAGGCTCCTCTAAAGATAGGGAATCAGCGGCTTTGAGTAGGCTGTTCAAATTCGCATTAATATGCTGGTCCAAATCCAATGTGGAGGGAAGTGGTACATTCCTCTGTGCACTGATAGCGACAGAGTTGAGTTCGATGCCAGCAAAAAGGGAGGGAATAGCTTGCGTGATGAGCAGGGGTGCATCCTGCTGTATATTATCTAAAGAACTAACCTGCCCTGAGGCAGCTTCAGCAGCAAGCTTCAACAGTTCTGAAAATTCAACTGCTCTCTCTTGAACCTCCAATTCAGGGTGCATAGCAAGTGGCTCCAGCACATGGATGACACGAGCAAACAGGAGAGTGATCATAGACTTCCGTTCAGATGTCCAGGTGATCTGATCGTCCCCTATTATGAATGCTAAGATTTTGGGTACTGCCTGTACATAAACAACGATTCCATCAACTGCGACTGAAGCCTTGATAACATTGAGCAAAGCAGTGAGAACCCCATCTGCAGATGCCAAAGCTGACGCATATTCGCCTACCATCCAAGAAATTGGTTTCAGCGCTCCATTTCTAGCATCAAATTGTGTGGAGGTATCATTGTAGGTGGAAATAAGAATCGACTCAGCAGCCCTTGTTGCTTGCAAACGAAAAGCTTTCACCTTAACTGCAACATTTCGAAGCTCGATGCCAACTTTCTCAGAAGTGCTAACAGTGGATAACCATTTCATACCGCCATCGGCAGAGGTTGAATAAGGCGCCGTTCTTACTAATTGTGTCAGAATATCAATATACCAGTCGAAATCGGCAACGTTTCCATAATTATTCGTCGAACACATCTCAAGTATTCGATCAATAACACAAATCTTGTATTCATCAGGCAGGATAATCTCTTCCGACTCCCCTTCCCCGGACTTCAACGTGACCTCAAGATCCTCATCGTCTGAGTCTGCAGTTGGCTCTATTGGTGATGGTCTGAAATTAGTGACCTCAGTCGGAGCTGGGCGTGAATTCCGGAGTTGCCTCATTAATCGCCCAATTATTGACATGAGATTGTCGTTATTGACCATACCAACCACTAAGTCAAGTGCTCGTAAGCGAATGGAGATATCAGCGCTGTCTATGCAGTCCATGATAACATCTTCCTGTTGAGCCACAAGAGACGGATGTGTTTTAACAATTTTGTTGAAAGCAAGAAGCGCGACGTATTTCACTAGGATTGGTTATAACCTAGTAGAGCAAATAGTTTCTGGTCACTCACAGTTTGGATCTCCCTCCAACATAATCATACCACGAAGCTTGCCTACACATAATGTGGCTACTTCTTCGCTACCAACTGTATCGTCATTACTGTCTAATATGCCACCCTGTATTATCCCATTGATACATTCATACAGAAGAGACATAGCAGGAGTTGTTCGAATAATGTTTGTGAGCGGCGGTAATAACTTCCGTGCTAAACGAGGTTCTAAGGGGGTAAGAGTTGCAAACTCAAGTAAAGTTAGCATTGAAAATCTTTAAATAATATGAACCTTACAAGTTTGATCAATTTGATTGCCATCCAATTATTTCCACTGTCAACGAGAAGCTCGAAAAGTCGAGGTGCCAGTGGCAGAAAGTCCTGCGGCCTTCTCCACCCCAATTCACAAACAACATTGACAATTGCAGCAGTGACACTTGGGTCTTCACCCTCATCCATTAACCTCTCTTTTATCTTTGGCCATGCTGGCCGCAGAGTTTCTGGATATACTAACGCCAATCTATATAGCGTTACAATAGACTTTTTACGGATGGCTGGGTGAGAATGAGTCAACCGTGGAAGTAGGTCTGAAAGAACGGAGAGTGCCAGAGATGGCGTTATGACGTGCGGGAGTGTAATTATTGGAAGCGCAATAGTAGTCGGTGCTGTGGATGTCAAATCCTACGCGATATCAACAAGTATCCACAATATTGTTACAATAGTAGTTACCTTTTTCAACAGGTTTGTAGCCAACATCAATACCTCTGTGTCTGGTCTGAAACTTTGAACAGCACCAAGATACCCAACTCGTTTCTGGAGATATTTGGCGGAAGACATAACTTCAAGGACGTGAAATGAGGCCCAAGACATATCATGACCGAACATCTCGAGATAAACTAGTTTTAGTAACGCTGTAGCTTTGAGATCTGCCGTTATGTTCAGCCTTTGCAATCTCTCTATATAACGTTTCAAGACTGACCCATATCTTGCCCTCGAATTTCTGCCCGACATTCTTTCAAGCTATTCTGGATATATTCCTTTTCGTTGCCTTTATGGTTCCGCAGGCCTCGAATAAGGTCGTAGAGTGATTTTTCGAACCTTCAAGATATTATTAGCAATACATATATACAGTTTTCCAGAGTTGACGTACATGGTAACTAGCGATGATGAGGACTCCTATTCCTGAGGCGACCTAGTGAGCTTCTATCGAGGAGCTGTAGTCATCTTGCAAGCCTTAAAATATGGTACCTACCATACCCATTGCGAGAAGAAGAAATCGAAGTAGTGTTGTAGGCCTGTAAAGTTGTAGTACAAGCACTGAAGTGATGTGCAAGTCAACCCCCACCAACAACAGCTTGGGGCACCGATGCCTCGAATTAAGCATTTTGTTACATAAGCGAAGCCTCCCCATGAGATTGAGCACCTGAACACCAATCTCATCACAAGAACTTCTATACAATCAAGAAATTGATCAAGAAATTAAACATCTGTACTAGCTTCACTTCCTATAATAGCAGTCATGGCTTCTTCCCTCCTTCACCCGCCTGCGCACCTAGCCCCAGCAACAGCACTTCAATTGTCGCAACAAGCACCCGCACTTCTACAAACCACACCCTCATCTATCTCATCTTACTCAGTCAGCTCACTATGGTCGGCTGCAGAAACAGCGGAGCTCTGGATCGTATACGAGAACCTCATGCTATCCTGTTTACGTACCGGTGATGAGGAATCCGCACACCTATGCCTAGAAAGGCTAACCGCCCGTTTTGGGACAGACAATGAGAAGCTGATGGCTTTAAGAGGTTTGTTCCAGGAAGCAGTTGCACAGGATGATATCGCGCTGAAGCGAGTGCTTGACGAGTATGAGTCTATATTAAAGAAAGATCCGACAAACATGGTAAGCACACTCGCACGCTGTCCTCTCGCTCCTTGCTAATCTGTAAGCCCGTTTCCAAACGTCGTATCGCACTCTTCAAGACTCTGAATAAGCCGACAGAAGCTATCACTGCGCTGAATAAGTTCCTAGACAATTCCCCAACTGATGCGGAAGCTTGGGCCGAGCTGGCTGATTTGTACGTTTCTCAAGGAATGTATCAGCAGGGAATGTTCGCATTGGAAGAAGTTCTCTTGGTGACTCCTTTTGCGTGGAATGTGAGTCTCATTCTGAAGTCACAAGAGCAACAACCATAATCCTACGATAGAGATCAAGACCTGTGTGCATTCTATTAGCCACTCTGACACATCCAGAGCTTCGCTAAGCGACTATTCCAAGTCTATTAGTCGAATTAGCCACTTTCTGGTCAAGAAGCTTTGGATGTGTCTAGTTGCCTTATACATGAATGTGTCGGGTTTTGAATTATTCACTACCAGCTCCTAACGTTACAATGCCTAGGCTGAGTAGAAGCTGACTAGTTTAGATACACGCAAAGTTTGGGGAAGTTTGCTATATGGCAGCAATTACAAATGAGATCGGGAATGAGAAATTACTGGCTGAAGCACTACGGAGATTCTGTAGAAGTATCGAGCTGTGTGATGACTACCTTCGCGGATATTATGGATTAAAATTGGTAAGTGGTTCTCCGGCAATATTGATGCCGGACTGCTTCTTAACAAGTATCTAGGCTAGTAGTCGACTATTGGACGCAATTCCACAACTTCCTCGCCAACCAAAGACTGACGGTGGGCTGCCTTTGCCAGATCGGAAGACGATAGAACTTCTTAACGAAAAAGCAACTTCGAAGTTGTTAGAGATTATTCGCCAGACTGGGAACAGTGGATATCAAGGCTATGACGAAGGAGAGATTATTGCCGCCAAAGAGCTACTGAACAGAGATTCTAGCGCAATTACTCGATGATTCTGCGATTCGTTCAGTCAATTTCGAGGGGCTAAGAGCATGTGAGGCATCAGCTCAGATTTTGACTGGAGTAGAGCGACCTCTTGCCCCAAGGCGAGATCTTCTGGCTCAGGTTTCGGATAGGATTTCGTTTGACATCTAGAGTGCAAAATTATTTTTATCTGGTCTACCTTTACCCGGCATTCCTCCAACGTGTCAAGCTACAGCCGCATTGGAAGCGGGACTACCCGGACTTTGGAGCCAGAAGTACGCACATTGACCAATAGGGAGGAAAGGCTGAGACAGTTGGGTAAAGGATTGGGCTTGATGGATGTTAGGCATCAAACTTGGTTGGCGGCGGCGGCTGACACGCGGTACTGACCGACTTTTCTCGTGGTTTTGGTTGAGAACACACACCAGGGTGGTGGGTGCATCTAGATCGAGTCATCGTGAGAAAGCTGCCAGATCGCCTTGACAACACATCAGGTCCAGCAGGAACATGAATAACAATCCCTATAAGAGCACCACAGCCTCGAGACAGGCAGCCAGAAAGACATCTGTTTTGATTTCCAACTTGACCCTTTTGCCTCGTGGATAAGCCTAACACTGCAGCCTCTAAATTGCCTTTTGACTACTAGCTTTCTATCTCAGTAAACCTATCACATCCTTTTCTGTTCGTCACGGGTTCCTAATCAACTCAACAACCTCTTTGCAGCACTTCCACTACCTCTTCTACTCCCCTTCCCCCCCCGCCCACCCGCAATAAGCACACTTTTACGTCAGGCAATCTTGAGGATGTCCCCAGCACGACTACAATTCCATCACCACCGCTGTAGACAAAAACGATTGCCAGGATAAGACGACGGCAGGTTTTTATCCTTTATTCCGCTTCATGCTGGCGTAGAGATTTAAGGGTGATCGTCAATATCAACATCAACATCAACATCAACATCATACGAAGCGGGCCGAAGCGTGCATAACAAACCACACCCAAACTTCGAGATACGTCTTGCAAAACAACAACAATAACCACAACAAACTATAACACGGACTGTGTACAAGTCCCAAAACAACACAATTTACAGCTAGTACGTATCCCTATCAAGATCTTTCATCGTGTAAAGTGTACCTCAATATAGCCCCATGTCTTGGTAGCTGTGCCTTACCTAACCGTCCTTTGATCACATTTCTGCCTCATCCCTGCCCAATTACTGCGACGGACCCCGCTCAGGTACCAAATACTCATGCCTTCTAGTTGATCCAGCACCTCAAACTTGATACACCACCCGCAACCAACTCCCGGCCTCGGTGTTGACCTCATCTGATTCTCACTATCAAAATAAATCCGCTGCCTCACTACCTTACCATCGCGTCTTGCAGATCTTGTTCGGAGACTAAGGCTATTGCATCTCCTCCTACTTTGAATCTACTTCGCGCCAACCCAGCGCAACGGGCCGTCCAAGATCCAGAAAAGTAGACGCGCCAACGAAGGGACATATACTTCCCAATAACAATAGATCAATCCAACAGCGCCTTCAGCGCATCTGAAGCCATACAAGAACATCAGCACGTTGATTCCTCGACTCTGGGATACATTACTGGGCAGTAGCCCCTCACCACAATTTCAAGGTATCTCAGCTCAGGAATCCTTGAGCTGAAGATCTCCTTGAATGCGACGCTCAAGCCAGATGCCGTGAGTGACGATACCTTTCCGACCCCCCTACTAGGAATTGATGCTAATCAGTCTCGCATTCGTAGCACAACCATTACCATCGACCACCACTCCGACCAGAATCTAGAGGTTAGTGCTGTTGGGGATGAATAATTGACCAAACTGTTAAACTCTCTCTCTAGTCCCCAAATAGTTCATCTAGCCGCAGCGCATCACGATCCGACTCATTCACAGACGAAGATAGTGGCAGTTACGACCTAAGTGATCAATTAGGAGACGAAACCTGGGAGGAAATCGAACCATCCGAATCGGCTTCTCGTCCACGCGCATCATCATATCGAACACACGAGAGCCAACCTGCTCCACGAGCAACACGGAGGCATACAAACGAAAGGCCACCGGCCCACCGACAACCCCGAGTTCATCGACCGGTCCATAGACCGCCGTCAAGCGTGGATCAAGACGACTACCCTGGCTATGGCCGGGGCTATCCCCAACCAGGGGGATACGCTGCCCCTATGCCACGGTCAGGTTATGCAGCCAGCTCATATTCAACAGGCCCTCCCGCAGGACCATATGCTCCGCCGTTTGGTGCACCTCCTGGAGCACTGACACATTATGGACCGCAGGGAGGCTATGGGCAATATCCAGGGTCAAATCCATTCTCACCACAGCCTCCCCCAGGACCGCCGCCAGGAGGAGCTGGCTACTTCAATGGTGCACATCACGCTATGTCTACTCACGGCGGGCCCACGCCGTCACCTTACGGAGGCCATGAGATGATGCAATACCCACCGATGCCTGGATATCCACCACAAGGGATGTATCCAGGTTACCCTCCACCAGGAGTGTCTCCACAGCATATGTACTATCCCCAGCAATGGCCGCCTAGTGATCATTCTGCTACTGGCGACCCTGAGGTAGAGAAGAAGCTCCTGGTATTCGAGGAGACCATGAAGAACCAAAAGATCGAGTTCGAGAAAGCACAAAAGGAGATTGCCGCAAGAGATGCAGCGGATGCAGCAGCGAAGAAAAATGCAGAGGCGGCTGCGCTAGCATCTCAGAAAGCCGCGGACGAAAAGGCAGCGTGGGAAAAACGGCTCGCAGAGGAAAAGAAAGAGGCACAAAAGCAAGGTGCAGATAATGCCAAAAAGCAGATCGAAGCTGAGAAGAAAAAGGCCGATGAAAAAGCTGCCGAAGAAAAAGAAAGGGCTGACGCAAAAGCTGCTGTAGCGAAAGCTGAAGCAGATTCGAAAGCTGCAATAGAAAAGGCCGAAAAGGAGCGGAAAGAGGCTGTTGATAAAGCTGAAAAGGAAGCAAAGGAGGCCGTCGCTAAAGCTGAAAAGGAGGCAAAAGAAGCTATAGAAAAGGCTGTAGCGCCAAAGGACGACAAAAAGAAGCCAATAAAGTTCAAGGATGCTGTGGGAAGGAAATTCAGCTTCCCATTTGAGCTTTGTGCCACCTGGGCGGCAAGTTGTTCTCTCGTGAGCTTGTATTTTAATTCAACTTTGCTAATAATTCTTAGGGGATGGAAGACCTAATAAAGCAAGCTTTTATGCATGTAGACCTCGTCGGCCCACATGTATTAGAGGGACATTATGACTTAATCGGTCCAAATGGAGAGATTATTCTCCCACAGGTATGGGAGACAATGATTGAGCCTGACTGGTCTATCACGATGCACATGTGGCCCATGCCAGAAAAGCGACCTGGGCCTCCTCCTGGTCATCATCATCCTTTCGAAAGGCCTGGAAGCCGTCATGCACATCGACAAGGGACCGCACCACGAGCACCTCCAGGACCTCCTCAACCCGGTCATCGAGGCCCTCCCAACGTATGGGGTCACGCACGGCCCGCGCCAGGTCAAGGCCTTGGAGGACCGCCTGATCCTCGAGTGATGAGTGGTGGTAATGGTCCAGTTATTTCAGTGATCGGGTCAGGAGCTCCTAGAGCGTCCAAGAAGAAGCCCGAACCGAAAGGGGTATTCGGTTGGATGGCAGGGAAGCCCGCTAAGCCGTCGTAAATAGCCCTAATATCAAACTTGAAGCTATCATCAACTAACACATTCTCAGGGGAAAAGGTCCAAAAAAAGCTGAACAAAACGCTTGCCTTATTATGTAATCGCCAAACTCTACTAATTTAGCTCATCACCCACACTCTCACCATTCAAATTTGTGTCTCCAAGAAGGAGAACTTTTCAAATCGCGAAGGAAACGAATTGGACTTGGCGAATCTGAACACCATCACAACCTGGATCGAGTTATACCTAGATTCATACCTATTGCCCTGTTTCCTCAAAAGGGCTGTCAATTTCATCGAACGGTGGTTATGTTTTTCTACTTTGCATCATCTCTTTAGGGATAGACATTTGTTTTATGGGGCGGAAGGTGGGCGGGTTATGTTTGCAAGAAGAGTGGTTGTGTCATAAAAGGGCAGCATGATGTTTAGTGGACATAGACTTTTTCGAAGCCCGCAAGGCTTCGTTTTATCTATTGTCATACAGGAGACGTTTTCATTTGTTGAGTTGGTGTGGAATCTCTTATGTTAGCAATGTTGTCAGTTTTTAGCGTCTGCATTTTTGGGATACCTCTCCAATTTTGTTTTCTTCGGGGCAAAGCTTTTTATTTTTTTGATTCCTGATTTTTGGGTCGAGTTTGGTAATGGATGGTTAATCCTATGTCGAATGGTCCAGGTGGTTGCATTCAAGAGTATTCGTGGCGCTAAGGATTAACAAGGCAAACTTGCATTGTTAGCATTTTCTGAGCATTTCTCAAAAAAGAATATAGATCCTTGTAGGAATAGCTTGCAGATCCAAAACTTTCAAGAGCCCGTATTACTTGTTTTCCTCCTTACGATATCAACATCGACAGGTGGGTTTGCCAAACTGTAGGTTTAGAGTATCTTGAAGCAATATAAAGTGCTGTTCTTAGTGCATCTAGTATGAAAGTCTAACTCCAAGCGTATCATAAAATTGTGAACACCGCTCTAATTGTCCCCGTAGTCTCCATCTTGGTCCTGTTGTGTTTTCAAGTACAATGTCAGTTTTGCCTGTGTAAAGCGAGGCTCACTAAGCTAGTTCTGTTTTAAGATCTACCGAGTAAAAGCGTGGAGTATTTGGTATGCATAGGTCTCTTCGCACGAATGTCGAGTTAGTGGTGTAGAACAATTACTCAACTACATATTTGCATTTGTCATCTAACAAATAAACTCAATAGTCTATATTCTGAACACATATTATTGTATCAGCCACAGCATTCTACATATTCTCACAACCAAGTCTCCACTCGTTCGTGTCGGTCCTTTTATCTGAAATATCCAACATCTAAGCGACTCTCCCCTTGACCTGCCTCAAATCTTTCACTTTGAAATCCTGCCAAACGGCAATGAAGAGAAAGCAAGGTACCAGAAAGACAGTTCCAGTGATTGTCAGAAAGCGCTGCGTATGCGCATAAGCCGCAATAACCGCAGTTCGCTCACGACTGCCTATGGGGTAAGCGAGCTGATTCACAAGACTACCGTACAGCTCCGCGTTCAAGGTAGCGTTTCCAGGAAGCGCACGGTCTAAAGCGCCTGGGAAGGTGTTGGTATAAATTGCTCCGGAGACAGCTTGACCGATAGCACCTCCGACGGAACTAAAGAGACCGATAAGTGCTAACATAGCGGCAACACCATGGTGAGGAGCTGCAGCCATTACCGCCATCTCTTCGCAAATAATAAGGGCGCCGCCTCCAAAGGCAATGAATATTTGAGACATGATCACATATCCGATGCCCCAAGATGGTTCGCGGAACTTAATCATAAGTCCGACACCAAGAATCTCAAGGCAAAGCATAGTAAGGGCTAGCCACTTGAAGCGTCCACTCCAGCGGATGAAAAAGCCCACTGGAACTGCCCAGAAGCAGGATCCGATACTATAAATGTTATACACGTAGCCTGCATTCGTGATAGAAAGCCCATGAACAGCTTGCAGATAATTGTAGAAACTGGAATCCCATGAACTAGATACTAATTAATTTCCGGAGCGAAACGCTGATTGTGATTGACTTACTAGAAGCTGATGAAAAGCATCATGGCAAGAAGGCAGGCGCCAACAACTGATCTGTCAGTGAGCAGGTTGAAAGGAATGAAGCTCTTTTTGGCCAGGAACTTCTCATATATTGGAAACAATGCCAGAAGGATACCTCCAAAGACAAACATGCAAATAATCGTAGCAGAGCGCCATGTGTTTCGCTGATATGACGCCAATGAGAAGGGGAGCAGTAGTAGTGCAAAACCTCCGATGATAAGTAGCATGCCGAGCACTGTGAATGGTTAATTACTAAACATAGATATTCGGTTCGAGTCCTACCATCGAATTCCCAGAAATAGTAGGACACATTCTCTCTAAAGGTCCTTCCGCTCTTCTCTTTGACCAGAAGGCCCAGCTTCGTGGCCTTGCGTTGATTATACCACAAAACTGCCATGATAGGGGCAGCTACAACTGGTGTCACGATGGTATAGGTTCCATAAGCCCAGCGCCAGCCACTTGTCTTCACGAATGACTCGGCAGCCCTTGGACCGATAAATGTTGTGACAATATAAGGTGTAGTTGAGAAACCAAAAACTAAGGCTCGGTTCTTCAGACTAGAAGTGTCTGCCATGAAGACGTCAAGTACATAAGCCATGCCATTGAATCCTACCCAATAAAATACCTATCAAAATGGTCAGGAATAGGCAAGTTTACGTAGTTTGACTACATACCTGAGCAGCAGCGTAAGTTTCAACATTTTTGCAACATGCCATCATTATAAGACCTACAAAAACCAGGGTAAGTCAAAGGCTAGAGCATATTTATGATTACGATAACTTACCAATAATAGCGGAGGTCGTCATAATAGCAAAGCCCTCAGCACGCCCAACAAGATCTACAAACTTAGCGGTAGGCAATTTGATGACACCACCAATGATCCCAGATAGAATACTAGTTGTTCCAGTCAAAGGTAACGCGCTGAAGCTGGACGTCACATAATAGGAGACGCCGAATTGAGTTTGCTGCTGCAAAGAGATAAGGAAGAAAACCAGGAATACACTATTGCCCAATTAGTCGATATACTGATGGGTGTTGGACTAGAATCCAGATTAAATGTAACAACACACCAGAAGTAAGCAAAATAAAGCTCCTTCCTAGTCCATGTCAAAGTAACGGCCTCAACTTTCTTGACGCCTGCCTGAACATCCTCACTGGGTCTTTCATCAGAAAATTCGGAGGAATCGTTGCGCTGGCTAGGAGTGATACCCTGCTTCTCTCCATCAGCAACAGGTTCTGCGGTGCCAATAGCTCCGCCGACCACGGCTTGCTGAGCACTCTTGTCCGGGTTGCCAAAAAACCTCATGATAATTTCTGGATCAGAGGTGGTAATAGCGGGTTTCCTTGGAACTTCTGTAGAAGTAAGTGGTCGGAAGACCTCAACGTAGTATTAAAAGAGTTCGTATGGCAGAAAGCCACTATTGCACGCTACGACGGAGCTGTACTACTAGTCCTGGTATGGGAACGGTGACAAGCTAGAAAATTATGCTCGAGTAGATTAATAAGTTCTTCCAAGCCCCGCGATCCGATCTGATAAGAAACTAACATTCCTCCGACGAGAAAGTTTTGAGACCGAGTCTTGAGGACTCGGCGAGTGCTAATTTCGAGTCTTCCAAGACTCGCAAAGCACACAGTTTTAGGGGCAGAGAACCGACACCCTCAGTCTCCCTCAACATTTCAGTGTTCGGTAATACAAACACACGATACGGCGGCACATTAGAAGACTGACTGGGCATAACACTGAGGTTTTCGTGTACGTCAGGGATGATTGATAAACGAATGGGCGCCGTCATCACACTAGCTGGAAAACTTCGCTGCGGCGTCGTGCTAGATTGTTTTGAGCATCGCTTGCGTACCTCTTTGACTAGTAGAAAGCCAGTGGCATATTAGACACGATCTGATAACCTAAAAGCCGTGGGAATAAGCTAAATCCCAAAGGACGGATCACAAGGGAAACAGAGCAGCTATATCTGGCTGAACGTTTGTAGAGAGGACTCATGAATTGAAACTGATAACTACCGATCTGCATACAATTCACATGTGCAGCACACCACAGCTTTTGGGGACAAATAGTTGTACAGTTATTATATGTTCTGATGCAAACATAAGTGTAATAGCACGCTGGTTCCGCTCAAACTTCCGTATTGAGATGGCTTTTTGAATTTATTGCGGAATCTGATCCCAGCACATACATACATCTAGGTAGTTTTTGCCTTTGGTCATTATTCCCGACATGCTTCCCTCTCAAACTTTCCCAGAAGGATCCGAGTGAACTACTTTGTACACCACACTACTAATTTTACAGCAATCAAGTCTGATTAGATCAAATGATCTGATTAGCATATCTTTGGCTCTAGGCAAACGCTAAACTCTGCCACATGCCAATTACCCCATCCAAAGCTGTCCACACCCGTCACTGCAACAAGTCCAGCATAGACCATTTACCCCAAGCGTCTCAACTCACTAAAGAGCCCCGAGCACTCGTGCACCGTGCAAATCAATACCTGCAACTCCCAGTATGCTGGTCTAAACCCCTCGATGACATCTTTGTCAATGGCTCCAACCACGGCCAGGGCTCATTTTTGGCCGTCCTCGCCTATGAGTGTTACTAAATTATCGTGTTGCGATAGTAGTGCAAATAAAGCAGATCTTGATGCTAGATAGGTCAATTAACAAAGATGTGAAGAGGGCATGGTAGTTGAGAGCAGGCGGCCGAACCGTATAAGATCCTTTTGTAATGCATGAACAAATTTGTTCTTACGTCTGAACCTTGACATCAAAAAAGATGCTTCAATGACTTACGATCCATATATCAAAACATCTTCCTTCCACAAAACTTGTTCCATCTGGCAAACTTCCAAAAGTCTATCAACCCAGTTGACTCTTTCCCTTCACTTTCCGGAGAGACAGATGTAAAGCCATCAGGAGAGATACTCTCTAGTTTCGCTATTCTCTCACCTTGGAGCCAATCCTCAGACGTAGCAAGGGTTGCCTGCGCAACCCCCAGAGTCTGAGCCATGAATAAAGCCGCAGCAGAACTCGTAGATTTCACCTCGAGCTCTAAATCCTGCATTTGTGCAGCATATGTTTGCGTGTCCTCTTCTAGCTGCACTCGTTCACTCGGTGACAAAGCTCCTAGCAACCTTGAAGATATGATTACACATGAGAGATACGTAGCAAAAACCTTGCATCTCCTGTCATACTCTGCGCTCCCGGCAGAGATGGTAGGGGCACGACTCAGCAAGTACTCGTAATTGTTGTTCCACTTCAGCAAATCTACTCGTAGCTGGTGGATTTTCAAGGCGATTGAACTTATACGGGCACGATCAGGATTTGGGGAAAGCATTATTTTTGTAACATCCACGAAGAATCCAGGTATATTTGATTTTAGGATCATTAGCTCGATCACTATGTCGCTACGATCTGCTATCATAACGTCGTCCATGATTGCTGAGCGCATAACAGCTTTCCAAGCTGGTTGCTCCAGAAAGCAACGTTCGTTGTTCAAGAGACATTCGGTCATCTGGAAATGTTAGAATAATGCTCTAAGATTGAGAGAAGAATTCCTACAATTGGCCCTGTATGTGCCATTAAAAGCGCCTTTTCGAAATCTGTATTATAGTTATGTGGCCCACGTAACTGCACTAGACGAGCTGCACCAGCTGCATGGCGTATCCATGCAGATTCGCCTGACGGATCAAGGAGCTGAATTGTCAGCAAGACTACATACTACCACAGGGGCCGACACGTACCTCGTATAAGGCCAAAATTTCCGTGGCGCATAAGACTTCCGGTTTGAATCTTTGCTTTGGATTGTCCAGTGCCTTTTGCAAGCTATTCAGTGCTTTTAAATAGAAACAAATGACTGCTGACTCCCAATTCCGATTTGGGGATATAATCTGCCGTGCTCTGGCGATTACACAATCTGTAGCATCACTTAAACATGGTATCTGGCCATATCGGCTTGGAAGATATGACAAATAAGAGGATTGCTTGTGAGACCGTAGTTGATAAATGAGATGGTACGGATTCTGTGACAAAGCTGCTCGCGCTGCTCGGTTGACGTGTAGAGTGGACAAAGTTGACAAGTCATTGATATCGAAGTCTGACTTCATGCTAGTCAACTCATAACCCCTCGCGCTCAAGCTTCGTGGGATACTTTCAAAACGCACAACTCTCGATATTGACTCTGGACTCTGTTTTATGTGCGGTTCCGGCACACCCTTTGTCTCCTCCGTAACATCTGCCGGCACAGTCGACTTTTCCTGATGATAATCTTGTGCTGATGCTGCAGGCTTAACTGCGTTGTCTGTATTGAAGAGAAAAACTGGGTATTGTCGAAGATTGTGTTTCCCATAATTTCCATCTCGCCGGCGCGCGGCTGAAGCCTTTTTCATCGCCTGTTTTCGTATCAAGGCCCGAATAGCCAAATCTTGAGGCACCTTCGGAGCATCGACTGTTGAGTTTACGAATTGGAATTCGGTGTGTGCTGAATCTGTAACCATAGTTGCTTGCCCAGCCCAAGTAAGGCGGGGGGGGGAAGTTGAGTATTGTCAAGGGATATAGCTACAGCTGGCTCGATCTAATAATCGGGTTCTACTGCGTGTATCTTGACCTAGACACAATTGAAGGAGCAGTGCGAGGATGAAGCGTGAGTAGGAGCAGCAGTGAAGAGTAATGCGAAGAGAGAAGGATACAGAGGAGATCAAGTTACTCTGCCTGGCGATGAGCTACATCTCGGTGATATATTGGGCTTGGAAAACTGGGGATCGATTGGAATACGACCCTTTTGCCAAGGCCTACACAACAGCCGAGTTACTTTAGTGAGGCAAGCATCCGGGGCTTAATGCGTTTCGGGCCGCCAAATGTATAGCGTATCTAGTATATAGTCTTACCAAACTTGCAATAATTATATTTCTTTTCTCAACACTGGGAAATAGGTCAGCTCGAGATCATATATTGTTGTCTCATATCACCAATCAGCTGTGTACTTCGTTTTACTATGAGGTGTTGATCAAATGGCATTTCTGTTCAACGTGTTAAAAGCGCACGGTGCTTGATTAAACTATCCACATGTGTAGCCTACTCATTACTGCCATGCTTTACCTAGAGAAGTGAGTACCAAAGACTAAATCATGGCCGAAGGAACCGAAGGTATCAGCGCAATACGGAGCAATGGTACAGCTATCTTTCTTGCCTTCAAAGCAATGTCTGCATCCTTTGGATTAATCGGGAATCTTTTCGCTAGACCTGACGGGGAGCCTATGGTAAGTCGTTATAGTGAGCTCGTACGAGAAGCAGTTGGCGGTATAATACCCTATCTTCTATTTCCCATCTCTCGCCCTCCCTCGTTATCCTAGCGAAGGCAAAATCGGTAAATGAATTTGTATACTCCTACAATTCCGCAAAGTTTATTGTTTTGCCAGCCGCGCATCCACCAATCTCTTAACCATCTTCTCCAATATGGCCGGCTCACCACCTGCCCCCTTTTCAAAATACCCTTCCACTGCCTTCTCCACATACTTTCCAATTTGATCTACCTCCACATTAACCCCCTCCCCAACTTTCTTGCTAGCCGTTACAACTTTCTCTTGTGTGTATGCTATTAGCATCACCTCCCACCATCCTTCCCCATCATCAACTTTCGTAACCGTTAAGCTCGCGCCATCGAGAGTAACATAGCCCTTTTCTACCACGTATCGTAGCACGGATTTATCGTGTGGTTGAAGGCGAAAAGTCAGCGCATTTCCATCTGGTGTAATCGAGAGTATAGTGGCGACAGTATCAACATGGCCTTGCACAAAATGGCCACCCATGCGTGTGCTTGCTGAAACAGCGCGCTCAAGATTTACAAGACTATCTTTCGTGAGGGACCCAAGGTTCGTACGGCGTAGAGTTTCAGGCGCGACGCCAACGACAAAGGATTCGGATGTAAAAGAGGTTACGGTTAAGCAAGTGCCGTTTACGCTTATACTGTCCCCAAGATGGGCGTCAGTGAGGACCTCGGAGGCGTTGGAGATGGTGAGGTTAGTCCCGCCATCGTGAGCTTGGGGATTGAGTTCGGAGACAACTGGAATTGTTAGCAGACTTTTGGAAAGCTATTTGGAAGAGCTGCTAGTACCTCCTATAATCTCCACGATTCCGGTAAACATGACTATTGTGGATATGGTGTGAGGTTGAGGACGAATTTTGGCAATGGATGGTGACGACAAATCACCCCGCCGGAATATCTTCGGCTCGGAGCTTGCGTGCCCCGCCACCCCTCACCACGAAAGGCACGCTGCTACAAGTACCTGAGAAATAGTATAGTGGCAACGGTAGTTCAGCTCATCGTCAGGAGTTTAAGGTATTTAATGAATCTCAAGCAAGGCATATGACAATTGGATATGGGTCTGATGACTTTGCACACTAATTTTTAGATGTGCAGAACTGCTTCAAAGCAGATCTACTCTCTGCCATAAGCGATAGCCAACTGATTTGCGAAATCGGTATACTTGACTACAATCGTCCGAAGTCTTCTATTTACACTGTGTCGAGGCTGATGTATAGTTTGACGATTTTAGCTCATGTATCTTCCGCAGTCTAGAGAATTCATGGATACTTGTACTTATGCCTGTAAAGTATCTATATACTGCTTTTCATACCGCGAAAAGCATGAACGGGCAATCATGGCGCTTTCAGATAATGGGCTCTGGTAATATCTAGTGTGTTATTAATTGTACATCTGGAAATCATTCGGTAGCGGTAACACCAAGTGTCTTCTTTTCCCCAAATTACGCTCCGTAACCGCCAGGGGATGCTTTCAGTAAACATAGACAAACTCATCATTCTTCCCATCGGTCAAATCAAAGGCATTTTCACCAACTCCGTCATCAGACATCGCGACAAAATGTGTCTCCATCGACGTGTCGTAGATGACTGCCATCTTGCCATTAGCAACACGTTTCTTGGACTGCGATGCATTCAAAACGAATAAATTCGCCAACTGCAATAAGACAACAGCTGCCAGTGCAACAAATATACCTAGAACTGCCCGCAATCCAGGGTAGTAGGTTGGTTTATCCTTTGCATCGAAGAGAAGCGGACCGATAATGTTCCCAGCTGCTGACCCAGCATTGTAGAGTGACATCATAACTGACTTCTTGGTCGTGCCGGCAGTATTTCCCACGATCCAAGATACGATCAAGGGATTGGAGCCGAAAAGGAAAGCAAGAAGGTAGTAGCCGACAAGCAATCCACTTTGGTTCGACCGTGGAAGAGTATAAAGCATCGCCAAACCACATATAACTGGCACAATAAGAACCAGTAATACAGGTGCCTTCGACCTTGCTTTTTGAGCGGCATATGAAGAGAGTAGAATCACAAGAACCTGAACAGCCCCAAATGGCATATTCAACAAACTGGTAATATACTTATTGAAACCAAGTCCGCTTAAAATGAGGGGGCCAAACGTGTTTGTCACGGATGCACCAACATTCAGGAGGAGTGACATCGCGATCCAGAGATATGTTTTGGGTTCTATTACAAGTTCCCAGAGGTGAGACATTTCAAAATTTGTAGATCCAATTCCAGTTTGGTTAGCTCGAAGACGTTCAACTGCCTGGCGCTTTTCATGTTCAGTCAGAAATCGAGCCGTTTCAACAGAATTGTCAAGTTTCCAATATATGAAAGGCGCAGTGATCACGGTAATGAGGCCAACGAAGAGAAATATTCTAGTATTGAGTTAGAGATGTCTTAGGTTCCATGGCTTGGTCACTTGCATTTGCCATGATTTGAGGGTATCCGAAGGAATGTGACCCAGCCCGTACGACAAACCGGAAGCAAATATGGTCGCAAACCCATTAGTCCCATACCATGCTGCTATTCTGATGGGCTGCTCCGAACGGCGATACCATTGGTTTGTGATAACACTAAAGAGTGGTAGGCATCCAGCTTCAAAAAGTCCCAGGAAGAAACGAGTTACGAGAAGTCCGGCATAGTTATGACTTGCAGCCATGGCAGATTGAGCAAGTCCCCAACCTAGAATCAATGATGGCATGAGGATGCGATGTGGTAGCTTGACAATCAGTATTGATGAAAATGGCTGCCATGCCAGTTGTGCAATAGGTGCAATACTGCCGACCAAGGAGTATTGGTTTCCTACTAGGCCTGTGTCCTCTTGCAAGCCAAATATTGACCCATAGCCTAGTACTGACTTATCAAGGATCTACAAAAGATTAGCAAGAAACTTTTGCTGATATCCGGAAAAGACTTTCTTGCAAAAAATAAACCCATATTAAGATTGACAATATGACTTTATCAGTTTTGCGGCAGATTCTTCTATTCTATTGGTAGACGTCAGAGTGTTTCCTGCAATAGTCTAGCCCACAAAGAGTCCTCACATCCTCGTCAGTGAGTTCGGTGCGCTCCATCACTGTGTTATGATTAAGCTGTTCTGTGAGATTATCTCTATCAGTGTTGAAAAGTGGTTCTATTCTCGTGGAAGCGTAGATGCAGACATCAGCCGATGACGTTTTGAGGTTGCTATTGCCATTCAATATCTCTGCTTTGTAGGGTAGTATGACATGTGTTAATGGTGATTGGGTAACGATTGACACTGCATCCTACTGATCACGCACGACGAAGTGAAGCATGCTGTATCTGAGTGTAGTGGTAACGATAACCCCTGTCTATCAAAAGACTGCAAACATATCCTATGTAAAAACCCCAGGAATTATACGAAATCCAGCATTTTGGCACGTCAGACGTGTTGTTAAGTTGTTCAGATGCTGTTGCACAACATGAGGTGAACTGAAAAGCGGTGACGTAGAGCAGAGGTGATCTGGAATGTGGGGAACAGCTGGGGAATAACGAGGTGGGGAGTGGGGATTAAGCGAAGGTCTGAATAGGGGCGTCTGAATTAAATTATACATATCGTTGCTTCAAAATGTATCTACAAAATAGACTATAATCACAATCTTATTGGCTTGGTATCTTACTGAGTGCCGGCCTCTAAATCAGATATTCTGACAAGATCAGAATATGTATGGCTACCAAGCAAATCTCAATGATGCCTAACGTCCAAATCATCCACAGATGGAGTAATGAAGCTCATTAGGGCTCATACTTCCCAGATCGTCACTTCGTCTTTAAAACACTAAGCATCCGCCTCCAGTTATATATATATATAAGGGCCATTTGATAGGTACTAAGACGCCCACGAGTGGTTTCCAGTCTGACATAACTTGCTTCGCAACTGTTTTACTACTCTAAATGTATACAAAGAGGTAGCGAAAGATCAGTCCAATAGAGTTTTAAATAGCATATAATATTCAGCATCTAATACCTTCTAGCTAGAAGTGTACGAGCTATATGGTCGGTCGGCACTTTCATCCGCCGCTCAATATATCTCGCTCTGTCACCCACGGCTCATTCAAATGTGACCCACTGTCATTTATAATTTATTTTATGTATCAAGGAAATTCTTAAGCAAGTGCAATTTTATCATTACTTGCATTCACAAAGCCACAAGAGCATAAGAGTATATTACTTCGCTGCAAGAGTCAAAACTCTGGCAGATTTCTCATCATCTTCAAAGCCAGTAAGGAGCAGCGTTCAAAACTGTTTCCAATGTAACAAGAGAAGGCCAATAGCCAGCTGTGTATGCCGAGAAATGACTAGAGGGGGAGCGAGAGTGTAAGACTGTAAATGCCAGTCACTAATCATGCAATCTATGCTTCACAACCCAGGTAATTGACGCTTCTGCTTCTCCTCTCCATCGCACCAATACCAAAGGAAATACCTAGACCCACTCCGATATTTTCTCCAGTATCAAAGCAATTCTCAGTCACAGGCAAAGTGCCATCGTCAACACTCAACTTGCTGGGACGTCTCCTTCCACTTGTTGTCTTACATCTTTCCCTAGCATTTCTCCCGGTCCCAATCGGATTCATTGGCTGTCTAGCCCGTGCCAACATCTCATCTACATTCAGAGTATCCGCAATGATTTTATGAAATTCCGCATCTTTATTCTGAGCCTCCTCCCACTCACTCCACCTGACTACAACCCGACACTCGCCCCTCGCCATGGCTTTCTTGATATTCCGCCACAGACACGCATCGGTATAAATGCCATTGTAGAACTGCATCCACCAAACTCCCTTGAACGGGCTCGCAATTCCAAAGCCTTGGTTTTCGACTGCGGTACCATCGAGACGGGGGTCGAAAATCATGTTGTACTTGACCGGATCCGCGACGGCACAGGTTTTGATGTACTCCTGAAGAGAAGCTTGGTCAGCCTCCCATTCTTCACCTGACATCTTCTCGTATGAATCATTCTCGTACCACGTGCCAATGTCTTCGACCGAGAGGAAAGGTACAGAGCTAGGATTTAGTGTAATATCGGAGCAGGATTGCATAGAAAACTCGAAGAGCGGGATGCCGCTGTGGGAAAAGTCATAGTCAATTCGCTTGTGAACCTTGTGGCCACCGTTAGACTTGCATTTGCTCCTCTGACTTTTAAAAAAGCGTGCAGCAGGTCTTTCGGCGGATGGGGGTGGCGTTTCGATGGTTTCGGGGTAGATGGTCAGTTGGGCAAGAGGTGCTGCGATGACCACCCAAGGGCCCGGAGGTGGGCGTGGAAAGTTCGGTGGAAAAATTGGAGCTGGAGTGTCATTCTTTTCGTTTGAAAATTCATGTTCATCGGGTACAGTGTTCAGGTTGTGAGGGACAATTACAACGACGTTCTTACGTTGGATCAGTATCCAAAGCCAGGTCTGCTTGCCTCTAACCTCTGATCCAGTTGCCAAGTCATGGCTCTTAGTTGGACTATCATGTTTTAGCTATTGCTCATGGATAAAGCCAGAAAGGAAGACTGACAGGTCAATCTCATATAGATCAATGCGATCACCAGGCTCTGCAACATCATACCCTACGAACTCCTCCTCCTGCCGCTCACAAGTCTTGAGGTCAGTCTTGAAGTCCCAGAACGAGATCTCCTTCGCCTCTCGCTTTCGCATTCCATGCTCCTTCCCCTTCGCCAACATAAACTCTCGAAGTCCCTTGCCGGTCTCTCTGTCGATAGTCTCTATACCAACTGGAACAGGTGTTGTTTGGCCGCTGAGACTGATACCACTGTCTTTCTTGCAAAGAACACGCGTGGTGCCATCGGTAGCTTCTTGAACTGGTCCATCTCTAAGACTGCTGGCTGGAGGAATGTTGTGGGTAGTGAGTCGAGTGATAGGAATAGGCTTGTACCCATCTAGGAGACTGGGCGGTACAATGACACGTTTCGTGGTATCAGAAGGCAGGTCAAAAGTGTTAGCATTAGACATTCCCGTGGCAGCCTGGAGACGCTGACTTGCGAGTTGCACATACGCCATGCGCGTTTTATTGTGCTCCTCGAAAGCCACAACTCCTTCTTTCGACTTTGCATTGTGGGTACTGTATTCGTCGCGGGTGTTCATATGATCTTCGGGGTTGTAGAGAGCGTCGAGCTTCAAGAGGGCAGGACCGAGAGACAGGATGCGTAAAGGAAGGTTTTGTGGTCGTGGCATGGGTGTGGGAAAGCTGTCTATCTCGTCGAGTTCTGGCGAAACTTCGCGAACAAAGGTATAAGGCTGCATATTTTGTAGAGTGTCTGGCTCCCATTGACATGTTTGTGACCGATCCATGGTTAGGCGTCTTTGGGCATGGGTTTTGAATTATGATGGTGTTGAGGGAACAAAAATGATTAAGTTGAAGAGTGAAAGTCTGTTGCATGTATTTGACGAAGGAGAGCTCTGGGGAGATGAAATTGGCTGTGTGTGTGGCTGGTAGAATAGCCAGTGGGTACATGTTTCTTTTGCGAGAGTGAATTGTATACAGGAGATATAGTTGGAAGGTGAAGCATAGTGAATTCCGTAGCGTGTGAAGTCAAGCGAGAAATGTACAGGTGAGGCAGTCTTAGTCTATAAAGATGTTCCAGAGCTCTAACAATCCTAGAGACTAACAGAAGATTGGAGGAGAGCAAAAGGCAAAGGGATGATGAAGAGCGTTCATAGTTCTACGCGGTATAGTGGTCAATATCTAAAGATAACGGCTTTTGATATTTGAAGGACTTAAGCAAATTAGGATAATACACACATAGGCCGAGCTTCTGCCCAGTTCACATAATTAGCAACTATGTGATATCTAAAAAGAATGAAGGTGCTACTTGCTCTGTTATCTTCACAATTTTCCAGATGTAAGGAACCACTCTCATCAAAAAGGCAGACGTGCAATGCAATGCCATCTGTCCCAGCTCTTCGCCCAATCCAATTTCAAATAACAACACCCTTCTTCCCATTCACTTGCGCTATCTTTCCAAAAAAAAAAAATAAAAAAAAATATACCATTCAACACACACCAAAACGCGCTAGTGTCTCTCTCAATCATACCCTCCCAAAACCATCCATCCAGCCTCTCTGTTTTTCCGCCTCTAAAACACCATCCAAAAAAAAAGGATTAGTACAACGATCAGGCTGAGAATCGAACTCAGATCTCCCCCATCTATACGCGGCCTCTATCTTGACATTCTATGCTAGCAGGAACCTCTAAGGTGCGATCCCCACAGCCCAAAACTGCCACAGCGGCTTGTTATAGGAGGCGTCATTAGCCATTGGACCACCTGACCACGAACTTAGACGTGTTTTTTTTGGTTTTTTTTGGTGACCGAACTTTGCAACAGCGAGGCTTTATGCTTCGGGGTTTTGGGGATATGGGAGGCATGGGCTTGTTCTAGCTGCGTTGTAGGAAGGCTTCTTTGCTTCGCTTATGGAGAGAGTTTTAGGCTAGATGAAAGGGGCCCTTTTAAGCTACGACATCTGTTATACATGTGCCAGATGCCTTTGTTTTGCCAAGTAGCTCATGCAATCAGGGGCTTGTACCAAGATGCAACAATACAGTACAGAGCAGCTGGTAGCAAGCACCGACCAAGCCTCATAGTAGATTGAACATAGCAGCCTAAAAAAAGAGCTACTTGTCCCAAGACGTAGCCATGTGATGCAGTTTTGTAGATGTAACATACAGCTCCATCTAACTAGCACCAAATGCAAACACTCCTCAACAATAAACAATTGTCTCTGTGACACTCAGCTTGAGATGTCTAGAGTAAGGCTGGTATATAAAAGAAATAGCAGTGCTCTCAAATAAAATTGTCACCCACTGTTTACAAATGTGCATGTCAAATCTACCACTTGATGATTGTTTCCTGGTCTTCTACACAGCTTTGTACTAGTGTCAATCATTAACACAAACATGACATGAGAATTCTTTTTACAAGCAGCTGTCAAATCAGATGCAGAAACTTGGTCACTTGCAAAAAGTCAAGGGCCTGTGATGAACCATTTCATTAAGTAAGATAGCATAGTCCATATCGTCCTCTATACATATACCATACAAGTGCACTGCACCTTTGGCAGTTTCTTCGTGTATGTCCTTGCGTTTCTTTGTATGCTCACATAAGAGCCATTCCTGTATGCTGCAAAAGACCTCATGATTAAAAATCCGCGATTCCCAATGCAACGCCGCGCTATTCATCTAGCATGCGCATCAATCTCATGCCAAGAAACAATAAATGTGGGTATCAAGTATGTATCGTCCACTTCTTCAGTATGTACAACATATTGGGTGCCAGACATAGCTTGTTTAGAGCCAGTACATGAATCCCAACATGACAGCCACCAACCCGGCGCTCATGCCGGCAATTTCTTTTCCGCCATTCGCAGCCCCCTTCTTGGTAGCTGTTGGGTCTGCAGCGGACCCGGTAGGGGTACCTGCTGCCGCCGCATTCGTTGGCTCAGCAGTCAACGCGCTACCAAATTGTTGCGTCTGACCAACAGAAGGTAGCTTCACATCCCCATTGACTAGCCAGCCTCCTGCGGTCGAGCTAGGGCAAGCTGGAGGTGTCAACTTCGGCGTGTAGGCCGAAAGGGCAATTCCGGTGGGATGAAGTGTTGCCCACTGGGTTTGTAGATTTGAAAAGTCCGGTACAACGGGCGTTGGCTTGCCCATTCGTGAAAACCCACCTTCTATATCTGACGCTACAACAGTGACTGGGACACTGGGTCCGTAATTGATGAGACCGTAGTTGTTAGCCTCCTCGATCCACTCGTAGATCAGTGCCCCTGCCCATAACTCGTTCATCTGCGGACCGAGAATTGCAGATTGATCGGCAAAGTCTCGCGGTCTGACGGTATTGCAACCGGTCTCGCTGAAGAAGATGGGGATGTTGTAGCCCGCGGTAAAGCTGTTGAGATTGTTGTATCCAGAGGTAGTCATCTCGTTGGAGCCACACCATTCATAAGCGTTGAGCCCAAACATATCAATGGCTTCCGAGGCGTTGGTGCCGCAGGCTAGGTAGTTTTGCAGCATAGGCCGCAACTCTGCGATGTCTGCTGCCGAATACCCAACCGGGATTTCTCTATAGCCCTTCTTCGCTCTGTACGCCTTCATGTCTCTCGCAGCAGCCTTGATATACGGTGCCGCCAAAGACTGATCGCTCTGAGCAATAACCTCGTTGCCGACAAAGAACCCTAGGGTGTTGTTGAAAGATGCGAAAGCATCCATGACTGCGGCGTATGCGTCGAATTGGGTCTGGTTCCATGAGGCCACCGACTGCAAAAGTATTAGTGAAAACTCCATTCACTGAGTCGAGGAAAGCTTACGGGGTTGATGTAGGTGGTGAAAGTATCCAAGTCAATTAAGGTATAGATTCCCACATCTGCGAACGCTGTCATACACCCGGTGTGGTCTGCATCGGGGTCAACATGGTATACGCGGATGGCGTTTGCACCCAACGTCGCCATGAGGGAAGCATCTCGTTGACATTGGTCGGTGTCAATCAATGGATCCTGGGGGGTCAATTGGTATGCAATTCCTATGTTCGTGTTAGCAGGTACTCCCCCTACGACCCGCTGCGGACTCTCTTCACTCACCCTTCATGAAATACTGGGTTCCATTGCTGTAAAAGAATTTGTTTCCCAGTGCCGAGATGGTCGGGACAGCATGGGCCGTATGCACAGCTAGAGCTGCCAGCAAACCTGCGGTCGCGAGCATCCGGGAGAACATGTTTGGCAAACGATTGTGCATCTCCCAGCAACGGTGAGATGTTGGAGGAAGTTCGCAAGAGAACTCGGGCCAATGTCAGCTGTGGGGGAAAGGCAAAACAACGCGTTTGACGTCGAAAGCTTGTGTCGGCCAAGCGATTGTTTGATGGAGCGATGGAGCTGTTGCGAACGGGGGGGAGCTTGAACGAATGACGGGGTCGGTGCTCGAGCTTGGGGTCCCAGGTAACGAGTGAACGAGGGGACTGGAGGATCTTGCAGCGCGATACAACGAGTGTGAGGTGATTCCCAGGACGAAAATCACAAACAAGAACAAGAGCCGACGGATTGCTCAAAGTATCATCTGTCTTTCCTTCCACTTTGCCTCCAAGTGAAGGCAGCAGCAGAAATGCAAGCGGTGGTGAAGGATGACGGGAGCTTGCGAGACGGCGGCCGTGGTGGGTTGGTGGTGATGAAAGCAGCCGTAACCAAAGTCAGGGACAAGGCCCGACCTTGACTTCGGCCAGCTTTTTTTTTTTCCCAGGAGAAGCGCCGTGATCCAATCCGCATCGCCAATGGTCCGCGATCAACCCATTTTATTTTATTGTATTGTACGGGATTCTGCTGAATTGATCCTGGCTCGGTCGGCAAACCATACACACCACCATACTTTACCATACTGAACGAAGTCAAGTCAATCAAAAGTCAACCAGCCCAAACCCAAACCAGGCCCGTAGCCCCGCGGCAGGGGCTGGGCTGGTGCAGCAGACAGTTGCAGTTGCAGTTACAGTTGCAGTTACCACCATTTATTCATTCATTCACCGTTTCCTCGACCAACAACAGGCGTGTCGCATTTTCTCCCATGGTGGATGGGTGGGTGAGTGGGTGGGTGGCTATCCGGGCTGGAGATTGTTTCCCATGGATAAATATATCTATATATATTTACTTATATTAATTTGTTTACGCGGCTTGCATTAATGATGCATTGCCTACTGAACATACTACTCGCATACTCTCTACCTCCATCTACCTGCTATCTACAGTACTACCACTACCACTACCATTACCACTACCATTACCACCACCACCACCACCACAACCTATTGTCTCTCCCCCCCCTCATTCTCACCTGGGAATTTGCCTCCCCCATCTCTCTCTACTATTGCCTTGATTTTCTGTTAGCTTTTTCTTTCCATCGGCGACACTAGTGTGGTTTTGGTGAAGTGAAGGAAAAGGGTGAAAAAGTAAGGTTTGAGGACGGTGGCAGGCTTGCGTGTCGTCCCACTCTAGACTGTCACAGCTGGATGACAGTGGCAGGCATAAGAAGAGACGCTAGGAGACACTAGCAGCCACTAGCGCGACACTACAGCAAGTAAGACATTACCGCACGGTAAAGTTAAATTCTCCTCCAGCGCCACACTGCCCAGGTCTGGGCGGGTCCAGTCTGGCATGGTATCGTCCAATTGTGTGAGGCTACCACATCCACTCTCTTATCAGTGTGGCGCAGGCGGGGCATGGCATGACGTCGACCCCCTGACTGGGATTTCTGCATGGCGGCACAACTGCATGACCGCACGCATAACTGCACACAATTCCACTATACTGCGCTAAATCCCATCCTGTTATGTCGAAAGAGGGTAGGCGAGCAGGCGTGACCTCGATACCGGCCGTGATTGGATGGCCCAGATGCCGAGAGTGTGGCGCAAGAAGTGTGGCGCGTGGAGCTCCGGCAAGTGACGGCAAGTGGACGGCGATGTGTTGAGCAACTATTCACGTGCAATCACTCATCGTAGGCGTCGCTCACTTACATACACACACCCACGCACTTCAACTCGACGCAATACCATAAGCTAGACATGAATCTATTAAGTTCTAACTGACAGGAATTGTTAACCGCAACGCAACGGCTTTATCATATCTCGGATAAAACAGCTTGGAACCTTGAATTCAGTTTCAACGACTTCACCGAAAACACCATGGATTCCATGCCTCCCCTCTCGCCTATGGTCTACCAGTATGAGACTCTTTCTAGGTATTGGTATTTGCAGATGTAAGAGTTTCAATTTTGACCAGAAGGGTTCACTTCTGTCTGTAATACTTCTGTAGAACGTGCCATCCGATCTCTGCAGCTTCTTTTCTCACGTATGAAGATATCTGAAATGAATATATCTGAAATATAGTTGTTAATAGCTAAAAACCATTCCCAGATGTAAAAATCAGTGGCTATTTTCATTGCCCAGCGCTCTCACTCTTTAGATAACTCTCATAAGTGCTCTTTTGTACCAGATCAATTATTTCTTACTGCAAAACAAGTGTTTTGCCCATCACCAGAATGGTTGAATGTATGCCAAGACTTTGACTTACGAGACACGCCGACAACGCAGGTAACGACATCTTCTAAACTCAAAACTTCAATACACATCTTCACGCTTTCTACCTGTATAATCCTTAGCTTCTTAGTCTTAGTCTAATTCAAGACTATACCTGAGGAGCTGTTTATGATAGTGATTCTCAATGCAATAGTCACATTTGCAATCTATCACAAGCTATACGCCCATTATGGCACCGTCGCACGATCAGCCTTCAGAATCCTTAAAAGTGTACGTAGAAGCCAATAACGCTCGTGAATTCGTACAAGGTACTACATTTTTGTCTCCCCCGACCACCAGGCCCAATGCTGACAAGACCAGGTGTGCTTGAAGGCAATGGGGTTTCGACTCAAAACGCCAAGATAATATCGGACTGTCTCGTCCAGGCTGATCTTCGGGGTGTTGACACCCATGGCGTAAACAGAATTCCATCTTATATAGCACGCATCCGTCAAGGAGTGCTAGATCCCAAAGCCACACCCACTCTGGAACAGGTCACACCTGTCGTAGCCCAAGTATACATTTCCCGCCCGCCCATATACATCCCAGTGAATACTAAACAAGTACAGGTCAACGGCCATAATGGCTTCGGCTTCCTCGCCGCGCACCTAGGTATGCAGAATGCCATCAAGATGGCCCAAGAGTTTGGCATTGGCATGGTATCGGTCAAACACTCTAACCATTTCGGCATGTCGGCCTGGGTGGTCCAACAAGCTCTGGATAGCAACATGATGAGCCTAGTCTTCACAAACTCCTCGCCCGCCCTCCCTGTTTGGGGCGGCAAGGAGAAACTCATGGGTGTGTCGCCTATTGCATGCGGTGCCCCTGGGGGTTCGAAAGAAAAAGATTTCATTCTCGATATGGCGCCGAGCGTCGCGGCACGTGGGAAGATCTATAAAGCCAAACGGAGAGGAGAGAAGATTCCGGAAGACTGGGCACTAGATAAAGATGGGAACAGAACAACTGACCCCGAAAAAGCTCTCGAGGGAGTGATGTTACCCATGGGCGGACCCAAAGGCTCAGCGTTGAGTGTCATGATGGATGTTTTCTCCGGTGTCCTTTCGGGTAGCGCGTTCGCAGGCCATGTTACGAACCCGTACGATCCATCGAAACCAGCGGACGTAGGCCACTTTCTCGTGGCCATCAAGCCCGATTTGTTCATGGACTTGAAGGAATTTCGTGCGAGAATGGAGTATCTGTACGGAAGGGTTGTACAGAGCGAAAAGATGGCGGGGGTGGAGCGCATCTATTTCCCTGGGGAGATCGAGCAGGAGGTACGCAGGGAGCGGCTGCAGAGTGGTATTCCATATGTAGAGGCGGAGATCGAGGCCTTGAATCAAGAGGCAGAGATGGTAAGAAGTAAGAAAATCGAGGTCGGGAAGAGCACTTATCATGCCAAATCCAAATTATAGACTTACTGCAGCATACGACATATTTCGGAACTACAATGGAGTGGTAGCAGACTATTTACAAATGTTCCATTGGGCTTTATAAAACCTCAACTCTCTATGATCCAACTCATAAAAACAAAGCACACACTACTAAAATTCACAATGAATCAACTCTAAAGTTATATCGGATAGCTACGAACCTTCACACTATATTATCTACAATCCACTCCAATACTGACAAAGTGCAATGATACTGTATTTGAAGCCAACACGTCCAACTCTTCATAGAATCAAAGATGACTATTAACCCGACTTAATCATTAAATGGTATAAAGTATATAGGACAGAGAGTCTAGCCTCTCCCTTAATAATATGCACCCATTGGACAAATAAGCGAGATCCCTTGATTTCAATCATACATGCCAAGAAATGCCCACTCGGGTTTGCTTACATGGGTCTGAATCAGCGATTTCCAACCATCACCTCAGCTACAACGCTCTACTAATGCTTGCAAATATCATTCTAAAGCTTCGCAAGCACTTTCCTTTAAATCATGAATCTTCTTCTCTTCTTCATGATAAACCTTAAATAAGTATAAGTACTCTCCAAATGAAGATATTCCTCATTCTCTCTTCAATTGCCATCGCATTCTTCTCAATCGCGTTTAAAGCCACACTTCTACCCCACATCGAATCTATAACTACCCTCTTCACAAACACTACGGTTCCAAAGTTAAATTTCAAAGGCCTTCCGCTGTTTCCTCCTCGAGCAATCTACGGCATACCAAAAACCGCAAATATGACAGTTCCACGCGCAATTCGCAAGGCGTTCCTCGCCATTGAGCAATCTGAAGGAGCGGGCGCCCGAGTTAGGAGGTCGATAGGAACGGCGCAACTCAAGAACTTCTCTCCATTTCTGATGCTGGATCATTTCACCAGCTCTCCTGGTGCTGGATTTCCTGACCATCCCCATCGGTACGTTCTTTCCCCTCACCCATGATTGACAAAAGTAGAAGCTAATCGTAACGATAGTGGTCAAGAAACAATAACCTACCTTCTACAAGGTGCCGTCGATCATGAAGATTTCGCCGGAAACGCTGGGACGATCGAGGCGGGCGACCTACAATTCATGACGGCTGGGAGAGGAATAATGCACGCCGAAATGCCGCGCCAGGACGGCTCCACTACGATCGGTATGCAATTATGGGTCGATCTCCCAGAGAAACTCAAGAAGTGCGAGCCCCGCTACCGTGACCTCCGCGCGACTGAAATACCCAAAGTTGATATCGACGAGGGAAAGGTGCACATCAAGGTCATCAGCGGGAGGAGCCATGGGGTGGACAGTGTCCAGGAGCTGGCCTACACGCCGGTTTGGCTGCTGGATGTGGAGATAAAACCCGGTGGAAGCATCGTTCAGGAATTACCCGTTGGGTGGAATGCGTTCGCGTACACGCTCGGTGGAAGCACTACTTTTGGCGTTGCCGCGGATGAGGTGACGGTTGGAAAATTCCATAATGTTGTTTTCGAACAGAAGGGTGATACGGTTTCGGCCAAGGTTTCCGAAGATGCGAAAGAGAATGGCCATTTCAGTAAGTTGTATTTCCTCTATCTGTAAAGACTCGATGCTAACAAATCTCATAGTTCTGGTAGCCGGTCTCCCACTTGATCAGAAAGTGGTTCAATATGGACCATTCGTCCTCAACACGCAGGAGGAGGTCTATCAAGCCTTGATGGATTTCCAAACTCACTCCAATGGCTTTGAGCGAGCAAAGGATTGGCATAGCGAAATTGGCAAACAGCTAGCTCACTAAGTTACATGGTGAATAGACTGCAAATCCTGTGTTCTTCAGATTGAAGCAGGATGGAATTAGGTGTTTGTTTCCTGGCGAGGACAAACCTGTATAAATTATGATTGCTTTCCAAAAAGGGGCATGGTCCTGGGGAGTTCTTGGGCAATAGCGCGCCAAACTTAACGAAGGATATGAAAGATTGGTAGAGCAATATGTATTTTTAGTGCCAGAAATTCAATTTTACTACGAACCGTTTCAACATCTCTCATACCAACAACAAAATTTTAGCTCGCTACATGTGATACTCTCTAACCGTCTCAAATTGATGTAATCCCCCCCCCAAAATTCTCAATCCCTTCCACGCCACGCCCTTGCATTGGGCCGTGAAAGACTTAAAAGAATCGGCTAGTCAACTAACAGCCCCCATATTGCCCACCGTTGACAGCTAGCACATGATAGATCCACGGACCTAGGTAAGCATATGTCGGAAGTGTGGGGTGCGCCCTTCTTTCGCTATATATACAAAGCCAAGACATCTACAATGCAGAGCCCGAGTCTCCTTTAAAAGGGTCCACGACACAGTGGTTCCGTCCTCGTAGATACATACGTATGGAACTGTACGTTACAAAACGATGTTAGAAAACACAACAAAGCTACAAAATAAGAGTACAATCCAATTTGGAAAAGAGTTCTAATGATCGGTGACTAGCGATCGATCTCATAAACGCAAAATCCTATCTCTGGGGGGCATTTTGGAGTGATGTAAAACGTCTCTCATTGAGGAGGTCAGGTGAATTAATATAAATGACGCCTTTGCTACTGAAAATTCATCGTATTGATATATCTATTAAGGGATCTATTTATTTATATCCGAGAGTATATCTTCTAGCACGGCTGTATATTGTAATTGGAAGACCCATACACCGAGCTTAGCCGAGCATCACCTCCTTCCTTTAGCGAGAGTGCTCCACCGCCTCTACCTCCTTCGTTACTAATTCCGACTCTGATTTCTCATTCATGTTCGCGATCCTCGCATCCTCATCTTCGTATATTCCAGGTCTCTGCAGCTGCGTCGCCAACTTGTTTGTATGGATGAAGATCCCAGGCTGCGTGTCGAAGAACCGATCAATGTCCTCCAGGCTCCTGTTGGCGGTTTCCGGATAGAAGAAGAAGGTGATGGGGATAAAGCTGGCGCAGATGACCGCCCAGATGATCCAGAACCGCCACTGCAGGTTCGCGATCCCGCTCGGCGTGATCTCCGCGACCATGTAGTTGCAAATCCAGTTCGTGGCCATGGCGAGGCTCGCGCCTTTGGTTCGCATCTCGAGCGCGTTGATTTCTGTGGGGTACAGCCATGGAACCCCCAGGACGCCGGCACCAAAGGAGGCGAAGAAGATAAAGAAGAAGGAAACTGCGACCGCTCCGTATTCGTAGGAGTGCGCGGGGTCTCGTTCAGTAAGCGCAAGGACAATGGTAATGACTAACCAGCAGGTACAGCAGGCGGCGGACGAAACCATCATGACGCGACGACGGCCGTAGCGTTCAATGACAAAGTATGCAAGACAAGCAAAGATCAGATAGTCTACTGAACCAGCAGCAGCGAGGATCCGTGCACTGTTTGTCATTAGCCATTGTTTAAAAGTTTGCGTAGAGAGAGTATTACCGAAGCTCAGAGATACCGAGTGCATTGATGAATACATAGGTCATGTAATAGCTAGTAACGTTAATTCCACTAATTTGGTTCATGGCCTGCATCCAGGCACCAAGGATCATGCGTCTCAGAACCCCTGATCGACCTTTTCCGGTGAGCAGCTGAGCCCAGGTATAGGTATTTAAATGCTCTCTGTCTAAGACATCTTTGATGATATTGAATTGTGCCCTGACCTCTGGAGAGGTCTCAGTAGCACCATTACCCTCAAGCGCAGCAAGGACTTCGTATGCCTCGTCATATCTTCCTTTACGGATCAGAAGACGGGGAGAATCTGGTAGAAATGGGCATAGACACCAGATGACAGCAGTAAAGACTAATGACAGTTGTTAGTGAGTTCTTCCAATTCTAGAGGTAGAGGCCATACATATTTGGAACGCGAGTGGAAATCTCCATGCAACTGATCCTTTTGTGAAAGAAAAGCCAAGGGTAAGCCAGTTGGAAATCGAAAAACCAGTTATACAATTCGCCATCTGAATGATGACAAGCTTGCCACGACTTCTCATTTTGCTCGTTTCGGCTTGCCAGACGCCTGCCGTTGCGGTGTTCATCCCCGTTCCGAGACCAGCGACAATTCTACCTACGATCATTTGAGGCACCCCATAAGCAGCTGTCTGAATGATAGCGCCGAGTGCAATGGTTGAGCTGCCTAGTAGAATTGTTCTAGGACGACCTAATTTATCACCGGACCATATGGTGGAAAGAGCACCTATAACCCAACGAATTAGTAAGGCTCAAGCCCAAACGGGGGTAATTGATGTATGATAACTAATTTCATCTCACGAATAGAAATCTACACGTTGAACTTGTCAAGGTAAGATATAGTTTGACGTGAGGAAATTCCGTGGAAAGTGTCACAAGAAAGAACATTCTTACCAACGAAGCAACCGAGATTATAGACACTGGTCATTGTACCCTGGAGGGCAGTAGCCGGGTACCCCATAGTACGTAGAAAGTCCTCTCCAACGAGAACATTTCCAAATACACCCTGAAATGGTCAGTTTAGATGTTCATGGCTAAACCCGAACTCAGACTCGAAATTAAACTCACTTGATCATAACCGTAAAAGACCAGGACTGTAGACGCAGCAACAGAAATCCATATGGTCAATGGATTACCCGAGCCACCGAGGTATTTGCGTGCCATAATGACTAATTATAATAGGAAAGGTACCATTCAACACGATCTATTTGTATCTATGCCTTAATCTTCTAGGCGAGAGTGAGTATGAGAAGAGATATAGTGCCGAGTCTACGGAAGCACAAGCAAAGCAGCGTGCTGATCACCTTATATATATGTGGGAGACAGGAACAAAGTTGATCACCGTGATCTGGGGAAGAGACGGCGAAGCTAAGGTGACGGAGTCCTCTTTTGCCATTAGCGGTAGGTGATTTCCCCGCAATAGTGGGTGGTGGAGTTGCTTTAGGACTCGCGGGACATCGAAGCCAAATATGGGGAAGCCGTGCTCAGCGGCGAGGAAGGTTTCCCGAGCTCCAGTCTCGATGCATATATCCAAATTGGTTTGCTTGTTGAGCTCTTTCAAATTGCGAATCCGTAGGTGAGTAAGGCAAGCCAGAGATGGCACAACACATCTGGCTCTCGAAAGCCACACGGCCCTGACGGTCTCCCTCCACTTTACAGTTCTATGGTTCTCTTTAAATTTAAAACTCTAGTACTCACAAAAAGCCCTATTTGACATGTAACATTCGGCAGCAGCTTAGCAGCTTTCTCTAGGTAAATTTATTATAGGGATTCCTTGGTTCCATGTGTTATTTTCAGTGGTAGATGAAAAGGCCCGTGTTCCCCGCAAAAGTATATTTCACTAGTGCTGATTTATATAGTTTTGCTATGAAGGAAAACGATCTCCGTCGGCAACGGCAGGCATGTAGAAATGATACCCGAAGAAGCAATCCGCGATGACGCTATCCATTCCATACTGACCATTCAGATATTGCTGATGGAGGATCCCCTACCAACAAAACGGTCGCAAAGTCAGTTCTATCCACCTTCACCAAGAAGGACTCCCGTACTCGGCTTTCCTGTTCAGGATTGCTTCGGTTAGTTATTGTTATACTACATTTCTGTGTTATTGGATTGTATGTTGTACTATTGAATTGTTTGTTGTACTTCTGATTATTGTATACTCAGGTGCACGGGTCACTAAAGAGTCTGTGTCTCTTGGCCAGTACAGCATGGCGCCTCGGCTATGTATTTCTCAGCCTTGCGCTGATGACGTTCAATTCACATCTCATACAAACAGATAATGGCTTCTTGTATCTGAATTTGATAACTAATTACCAAATAATCCTCCAGAGAATGGGGTATGGTATCTAAAACAGCCAGCATCTTCAGTCTCTTCCGTGGCGCGATAAGCACACTCACCAAACCGCGCCCCAGAACTTCTTCTGCCCCTATGCCAAATCAAAAACGATTGCACTCGATATCTCGTCCAACAGCTCGCAAAATGTCCGACTCTAATAATGTTTCCAGCTTCTTAAGAAGTCGAGCATCAGCTCCACCATCTTCAAGCTTAATAGCATTTTATGACGGGACGGGTACAGATGGCCGCGGACGGACACTCGAGCAGATTTTGGACTGGGGAGCAGGCCGGTTAGAGCAGTCTCACGATTATATCCAAACCTTGTTTCCTCTACCTGAAGCCTCTGGTGTCAATGATAGCGCTCCTATCATCAAGAGAGAGGTACGTGGCTGGCAAATCCCTTTCCTGTACAAATGACCTGCCAATGCTAATTGAGCAACCCTCAGGTATTTCAAGCATTCCGCGAACGTCCTGAGCTTCGAAGTCGATTACGAGAGGCATTTGAGAAGATGCTATGGTTCTATGGTTTCGATTTGATTGAGGAGGAAGGCAAGCTATCTGTTCGCCCGGGATCAAATTATAGACAGAACTCCCAGCACTGGAACACGCGATTTGATCACAATCACCTCCGAATTACTCGTATCATTCGTTGTCTCCGAGTCTTAGGTCTCGAGAAGGAAGCACAGGCATTTTATGATACGATGTCCTGTGCTACTGGTGTCAGTGCAAGGTCGCGGATGTACTGGGGACGAGCTATGCATAGACCTTTGAACCTTGCGCCAGATGTTGATGATGAGGATGCCGAACTTCGCTATGATGCTATAGGTCCAAAGTTTCTGCGTGATTTTGAGGAGGAGGGAAAGAAACTGAAAACAGCTTTACCGGATAGCAAAGAAGACCATGGTGTCCAAGAGGCTATCAAATAAAGAACTCCAGAAGTAGATGATCTTTCAGGCACTATCACATAAATATAAAAAAGCTGGATGATTTAGAGAAGGTCAACGCTATTACTTTGGCTTCTTAGGAGTTTGCACTGGTAAATAAGATGCGCGAGACGTCTCGGATCTCTGAGCTTTGCATTTTGAGGGAAGGTATGGAGATCTAGGAGATCTCTTTATTCCGGATGTCGTGGAAGGATCATAAAGAGATTTTAGAACTGGCTATCGCTGCAGCATGCGCACGCAGTATAGAGATTATTGACTGAATGAGATCACGATATTAATGAACCCAATTGCTTCTAAGGAAAAGCATAAATATGATTACTCATTTTGTAAGCGTCCGTGGAGCACATAGATTTAGATAACCTATTTTTTTTTTCAAAACGAGAGTTTTTGGGTCCTAGACATTATGAAGCTTGCCGTTTGTTGTGTAGGTTACAGCAATTAACTACCTTTGCTTCACTTTCTTCTCACTCAATAGCAAGTGAAGAATAGATCTAATACATATAGATGATTTTTGTGATACTAAAAAGCTTAATTTGCGTTCTCTCTCTGGTGTGGAGCTGAAATGTGGGTGTTCTCTGTTGTTGTGACCTTGTACCTGGCTATAAAGCCACATCCTAAGATGCAGCTCCACACAGCACCATAGATTTACACCACGTAGCACAGTTCCCTCTAAGCATAGAAATCAGACCATATTTTGCTTCTCTCGTATAAGATTCATGCATCAACTAATCAATCATTGTCCACCACAGCAGCTAGCTACCATCGCACAGCATAGCAGCATTGGTAAGCTTGCAGGAGCTGATTGACTCATCTAGCGGCGTATCTTAGTGAAGCTGTAAAAGCCAACCGCTCGCATACGCAAAAGGGGGCTTTAGCGAATGAAAGCTTGCTCGCGACGCTATCACTATTGGTTGAAATTGGAACACCGAGTAAGAAGCAGACCGGGCGTGAAGTAAGCGTTTGGGCTTTCAATAATTGATGATTAATCTGTTGGACTATCTATGAGTGAGAACCAACTCCTCAAGTGCTTGACCTTCCAAACGCCAACGCTAAATATTAAGCATGAAACAAATGTGGTATCTTCGCTGGCCGAGTGCAATCTGAGCCCGTAATACTGGGCATGTAGCCAAATGAATCGCGAGAAACCCAAACCCTTGCGTGCTGAATGAGATTTCCTACAGCACTCCAATAATCGAAGTCTTGGCAAGCAAATTCACTGATAATGACCTTCGTGGTGTGCTTCAATCTGGGCTTTGAGCTCCTCATTTAAGAGGTCAAGGCAAAGTCGAGATGCTATGTTGTTGTTAGTCAAGTATATCTCCCTCTGGAGGAGGAATACTCACGAATTGGGACGTCTTCGATCCCAGCGCCTCTTTCCATCGCCTCCACAGCTGCTTCCAACCTCGCGCTCCTATAGCAACGATATTCCCTTTGTAGCATTAACATCCTCTCCCAACACTCTGCATCGCTTTCCCTTGATTCCCTCACCAATACCGGTGCCGCTCTTGAGTAGAAGAAATCGAATCCAGTCAAGGAAGGCGGGGGAGGGGTTGGCGAACTGCTCTGGCTCCTTGACATTGTCCGTCTGTGATGAATAGTCGAATCGTAACTACTCTCTCGACTGTATTCTTGACTTGATTTACTCTCGCTATAGCACGACGAAGCTGAAGGATTCGAAGCCATGGTAGGGCACGTGATTTTAACCGTTTTGAAAAACAGGGGAAAGGCTGGTATGAAGTGGAGTGAAAAACCAAAGTTTTTCTGCGACGGGAGGATCATCATCTTGTAATATATGCAGCGTGAGAAAACAGGATTACAGGCGCGCTTTAGCGGATATTGAACATGTTTTGCAGATCGGGGACAACGGGAACGGCCTGAGTCATGGTGCATTCTTTGAAGCTCTTTATGTACGTTTGCGGTGTGGCATCACACTTACTGAGACTCAGAGCATGAGTTATTTCCGATGTAGCCGGTCGCAGCATCGAGCTTTGCGTGAGGACCAGGTGCGATGATACACCCTTACATACTAAACATTTCGTTGCTGTAGCTGGTGCATGACCACGCATTGCATTGCCAGATGCCGTCGGTACTTGGACGGCCAATAGATCTGATGATCAGGCATGACAGGCTTGTATGTCGTATGATGGGCTCCGAACCATCAGATGTTCCCCTTTGGCAATTCTTATCTTTCGTTATTCTCAGAGTCTGAAATCAAGTAGGAAAGATGAAGTTTGAGCGATAGGAAAACAAAGTTGGTATCTGTGTCTCGGGTGTCAGAAGATGGTTTTCTGGGCAACCGGACATCATCAGATGATGTCCTTCCTAAACAATATCTTTTCGTCAACCAGCCCGCCAATTCTCTCATTTTGGGCAATGGTGGGTGTCCAGTTCATGCTGAGGTTAGGTATGGTGTTTGACGGCTGCAGATCATGGAATGCGACAACCTTTATGCATGCGACGGGCTGCCATTTCCGGTGTTCAAGGATTGACCGTGCAGTGACTAGTGCAGATCTCTGCCGTATATCCTACAGTATATTCGATTATTACGAGCACCGTATGACATAAATCTTGCCATTACTGAGAAGTGTTATCGCAATTGATGTTTAAAGTTGAAAAATACCATCAAGAGGTTATAGTGTATTTGGGGTGACTGCTTGCACATTATATGTGGAATAACTGGTATTATGCTACTGAGAAATCGCTATTCCTGACCTATGACTTCATGGTAAATGCAAATTTGATACGCTCTGGCAATGCAAGGCCGACCTATACCTCAATGGGTCTTTGATTTATATGATGGGTGGCATCTCTTTACTTTCACAAGACAACCCCCACTAACCCATACTGAGATTCAGCCTTGGGTCCTTGATGTCTCTGATAATCCACTATACCAAACCGGTCAGTTGACCAGTTTCCATGGTGGTTTTACCTCACTCCAGCTTCAAGATAGGTGAATGTCTTGAGCTTATCGTAAATGCGTCATCATTGCCTTGCAAGTGCAAATCCGTTCAGGAAGACATATCTCATCGACGAGATTTTTCTCCTCTTCTTGTATGCCCTTTCACGAGATTGCGTATCTGCTTGCTTTCTCAATATATCTTTAATCTTCGCAAATTTCATTTGATGATCGCGCTGATATCTATTCCAAGAAATTGGATGTTTGGAAGAGAATAGTACTTCTCATATATGTATGAAAATAGTAGTATCTTGTCAAGGACCTGTACTCACGATATGACGAAAGTAGAGGTTCCTCAGGATCTTGGTTTGTGATAAGTCTAGGGAAGGAAGCTCTCCGTAGGGAGAGGTTCCAGGTATAGCTAACTACTAGGGATGTGGGTGCCTGAGGCCACAACATACTTGTACATAAAGACTTGCTCAAAATAGCGTGCTTTGGCGTTACCATTATTCTATGGTCAGGCTAGAGGCCTTTGTCTGTTTTTGCTATAACAACTCGACAAATATGAGTGGAGAATTATAGACTTGGTGTGGTTCAAGCATGTTGGTGAGCAGAGCGTATTTGTATGGCTTTGGCTTCTTGTATCAAAGCGAGCTTTCTTTTGCAGTAACCAGTGCCAATAACGCCGCGGAGAATTTGTTCATTAGGCTGAATCATGACAGAAGACCGCTGGCGTTATTTAGTGACGATTTTATAGGGATTTTTATATTTAACTTAGCTTATTGGGATATGGGTTAGCAGGGAAGTGTATGACTTTATGAGGCATGATAGGAATGAATAAAACAGAACTCCAGAAGGACCCACCCTTTATGATTAAGTTTCAGACCGATCTAAAGAGACATTCCAGGAGCTATGCAGGCTTTATGAAACGATAATATTCTTTGCCATATTCCTAAATATGTAAATAGAACATCTTATCTTGTGCAGGTTATCAGTAAAGCTTTGTAGGATGCTGTTGAGGATTTGGGAAGAACCGGTATGCTCTGGTATGCTCTGGTATGATCCAATATATGGAAATAGTTGCGAAAATTAGCATCTTTTCTTTAATTGATCAAAGTCATTCTGTCAATTCACTTTGAATACGGGGCACCACTACGTATATCACGAAGTGCTAGTTGTATTCGGTGGTAATCGTTAATTGTATTAACTATATACAGAATAGTGATGATATACCGTTTGAAGCTCAAACGTAACACGTGACCTAGTTCATACGATTATACCAACACATTCTTTCAGTGAATTAAGTTGGTAAAGTATGCAAGGCTTCCGAGTCGCTGCCATTCAGAGCTGCCGAGTAGACTTTTCTTGAGGAGTACTGGTAATAATTTCCATAACCTGCAATTATAACAAAAGCCAAGCTATCTACTGAACTTTAGTACTACAAGTTGCCTAGAATAAAAACACTATGGTAACAAAAATCACTTCCTTTTAAATTTGACTGTGATTTCTTTAAAGAGCTAAACTAATTCGTAGTCCATAGGAAACCTGAAATAATCTACATTTTCGAAACACACCGTTGCTCTCGTTTTGCATACCTTACCACTCGAACAATACGCTACTCTTATTCTAGCCCTTGGTGACCTCTTCCAAGCTACATAGGCATATTTTTTGCCTACACGTTTGGATATAGGCACGGCTTCGTACAACCGAAACGCATGGCTGGGCCGAAATATTCGCCCAGTAAGCTCAATCCATCTTGGCAGAGGGCTCTTGTAGAGTTCCGTATGCATTCAATGACCTTGCGGCTGGCAGCTTTTCCCTGGTTTGCCCCAGATCCAAGGGATTTGGGACATATTCGTATATTAGTCTCGGCATCGGTGAAGTGTCATGCGGCTACGGACAGTATATGATGCGTGGCGTTTGAGCTCCGATCTGATTCTTGTATGTATATGTACAGCACGTAAGTAATCAGCCGTCGTCCGTTCACGGCAGCAGCGGGTTTCGAAAACCATAGCCCAAACTCATGCATAGATCTTCATATGCTCTAAGTCTGGGCCCTGGGATTCAGTTTTATCGAATTTTTGGTTAAGTAGTTTGAACATCCACTGGCGAAGACAATAGCTTTGCTGTGGCTTTATGTCTCTGCACAAGCACGCAACGTATGATATGGGTGAGTGACTGTACGATCTGTTGTGCAACTAGTGGTTGTCTTAGATTGATACGTTTCCAGCTACGGCTTCCCAGCCTTGAACACAGGATTTAATTCCTCGGTCTGGAATGATGTGTCAGACGAAATGTGTCGAATTTTCAGTTGAGATTGATAGGTATCCCGGCAGATAACCTGGAGGCTACTAGGAAGGCACCTCCTGATATCCTGATAAGACTTTTCCTTCGATTACATCTCCGTATCAAGCTCAACTCTGAAACATGTTATGCTCCATTGCATTTTCTTGAATCTGTTATCATCCTGTGGTCCGGGACTGCATATCGGTCGGGAATACCTCCGCAATAGCTAGTTCCCCCACACTCCTCCGCAAGGTCTTAACCGTCCCACGTATAATCCCGGGCCGAGTCGGTAATTTACTCGGGATGGTTGTTCTTTACCATGCCGTACTCAGGTGCGGGAATCTGAGCAAGGACAAGTGCTTTCCCCCATACCTATCCAGTCTTCCCATGGAGGCAAGTTGGGGGTACAAAAACACTATCTATGCATAAGAGGCGGAGAAATCAACCTTTGCTATTGACACGTAACGTCGTACCAACTCTAGAGGCAAAGGACCGATGCATGCAATATACCTAGAGCGGGCTTTCCATTTTGCAACTCTGCACCACAGAAGTGGCGGAAATTCCGGTCTTATAGCGGTAAAGAGCCGCGTGAGGACCTCGTGGCAAGACGAAACGGTATGGATTTTGACTAATGAGAGGGATTTGTTACTTTGATCTCTTGTGATATCCTGCTGGACGTCGGTCCCTTCAAATCAACACGACATATGTGGAACACCAACTACCCTATGAGTCCGTTGAGAATGCTATCCTGGACTGCTGTTTATTGGTAATAATCGTGGGTTAGAGAGGGTATATTAGTCGGTGAAGCTGTCCAGACTGCTGCTGGTGGCACCTTGTACTCCCGCGGATAAAGATCCGGAGCGTAAAGATGTCAGGTAGGCTACGGAAAGTAGATTGACACTCCCTCAAATTGAGCATCTCACCGTTCGTATTCCCCTATTACAGCCCCAACAAAGCGATTTCAATAAGAGGACAACCGCCGTCAGGCGGTCATATCAATAATCGCATTGTTTCTCGGATCGGCTTCATTTCCTCAACTGTAACGGCCACGGAAGTGTTAAGACGACTGTCGCTATCACCTGATGATTTTTTTGATACCGTTGTCCAGTATTACCTAACTCAATGGCCGCCGGATCGATCTGATTGCAATCGAGCTGATATAATGATTTTATGATTGATATCCTCGGTCGCATGTCCAACCATCGATAGAGCAGCAGCACCAACCAATCGCGAAAATTGCCAGCGCAGTTATTGTATGGGCGTGGGGTGAAGTGGAGAGCGTATTGTCTCGGAGTGGGAGGAAAGCTATAGTGAGTGGAATGACGGCGGTTCATACCGTAGCAGTCAAAGTTCCTTTTGCGACTCTTTTAGATTCTTAAGGGGGCAGTGTTATTGATAGTATTACTGGCACTGTGATTTGTTATTATTAAAACTATCCTCTGTCGAAGGGTCTCTGTCGCTAGCACGCTCCACTGAGCACCACCACTTCTCTACGGACCCTTCCATCCTATCTCATCCATCAACATCATCCACTATTCGCTCCCGGGGATACTCTAACGCTCCATCCAATAGTCCACCAGCCTAATCATTTCATTATAGATCGCGTTTACCAAAAAACAAAATCCGCTTTGATCTTTACGGCCTGGGGTTCTTTTGTTACTGATATTCAAGGGAGCTAGGGTTCTCGTGGCCCCCGAGAGGCGCCACCGATACTGCTCCCAATACTTCAGAAGTCAGATTCGCCCGGTGAAACACAGAACAGAATTGCTTCTTTCTCCCTTCTTCTTCTTCGTCTTCTTGATCTTCGTATCCTCCCAGTCCTTGCACCTCGGCAGTCCATGCACCTGCCATGCACTTGCCATTGTGCTTGGTGCTGCGAGACTTCCCACTTGTGCTAGCTTGCAGACCAGGAATACAGTATCTGGGCCGCTTTGGTGACCCCCTTCATCCCACGCCAAAAAGCCTCACGATCACTTCCCCCCTCACACCCCTCCCATACGTTGACTTAATTTAATCCCTCTAATCACAGTAGCACGTCGAACGTCAACCCCTCCATCCACCTCTCGACCTTATCTCTCGCCTTTGTCCCATCCCCAACCACCAATCACAGCCTCCTGTCCTGGATAGCTACGCTATCTTCGCACTGGGTTGAACTGGGGAGACCGGGGGAAATGGATTATCGGCGAACCTCCCTGGTTCTGAATCGTCAGAACCAGGCCATCTCTAATTCCCATATATATGCCAGCTTCGCCGGCACTGGAGTTTCTTCTCGTCTTGCTAATGGAATACTCGCCGATGACAACAACACCATGTGGTGGGACGATGCACGGATCGAGGCGACTGTTACTCGTCAATATGTCACTAGCCATTTGCGACCAGATGAGGCACTACGATTAGATGAGCACTTGAGATTTGGCCATGGACTGACTGATGATACGTACTGGGAGTGGATTGAGCTCAAAGCCAAGCGCATCTTCCTAATCTTGGTAGAGCTGGGAGTTCCTGACCAGATCTTTGGGGTCATTGACGATTCCTGGGATGACGATGATCTTCCTATCCCAATGGATCAGGTTGAGCGACTGGCGTTGACATTTCAGAAGGATGAGAAGTTGGAGAAGAAGTTCTTTCACAAACAGTTTAACTACTTGTTGCGACATCTTCAGAAAGGAGAGCAGCTTGTGTATGAAGATGAGGAAGTGGTCCCACTAGAATTAGCAGAAAAACGTCCGGTTGGATCTGTAGTAGCACTCGCTACACATAACAATATAGACAAAGTCCATCTTCCTGGTAAACCGGACGATGTGCTCCTCCGTCGAAGGATACCACTGGGCTTCGAGAAAGGCCAAATCTCCCCCGAAGATTACCTATCTGGTGTCGATACCATGAAATCGATTCAGCACGGGCATCTCACCTCACTCTGGGCATCGTATATTCACGATAATTGTGCTTATCTGCTTCTTACACCTGTCAATGAGACAAATCTGAAATCTGTTCTTACTATTACACCTCAGTCCATCAAAATCCTAGCCAAGCAAGACCGTCGACTACTTTTACTGAACTGGCTTCATTGTCTCGCCGACGCTCTATCTGCTCTTCATCACCACGGGCTTTCTCATAGAAATATCAAGCCATCGACCGTCATGTTAGATGCTGACAATCATATCTTCCTCGGTGATGTAGGTGTTTTTCCTACAGGAGAGAAGGGAGGTTTCGAGAAAGATGGTTATGATTACTCGGCTCCCGAAAATGCCCCCCGTCCGATCACCTCGACACCAGGGGTGACTATGTCGCGTGGTGCCACAGCGAGACGACCTACAGTAGTTTCTCATGTACCGCATCACGCCTCTACTCTCTCCTCAGCTGCATCCGTATCTACTTCCTCCAATTCAAACGAGACATCTTCAATATACACCAATTCTACTGGATCCAATCCTTCGACATCACCTCCACTAAGTTCACCAAGAGCCCTCCATAGATATGATCCCTATAAAGCTGATATTTTTTCTCTTGGGACTATTTTCTTGGAGATTATCACGTTCTTATTAAAACGATCTACCAAAAACTTTTCAAATCACCGCTCATCAAGGAACAAAACCCCCGGTCGAGGTGGTGGTCTTCCGGACTCTTCATTCCATAAGAACCTGTCCCAGGTCGAGAGCTGGATGGACTTACTCGCCAAGGACGCTTCTAAGAAGGAAGACAAGATCTATCGTGGAGTGCCTCATATAATATCCCTGATAAGTCAGATGATCAATGCCGACCCGGAGGAAAGACCTACAGCGGAATATGTGCAGCAGCGCATCTACACGATTTTGAATGACTACTCTAATATCGGTGCCAATAGAGATGGGTTGGGGAGCGGAATTCATTGCGAAACCCCAAAGGTCAAGGACAGCGAGTGGAACTTTGGCTTTGAGGAACTACGCCTAGCATCGCAAAGGGCGGCGGCGGAAGCATGCGCAGCCGTGGCTCCTCAATTTACAGAAACCCGGAGTGTAGCGTTGGGAAATGGAGGAATGGTCAATGGAATAGAGCGGCAACCAATACGACCATTGCACCCTGTGGAAAGTGACGAGCGAAGCATTGCAACCAAGACTAGCCGCAGCAGCGAAGGAAAGTGTAAGCCTGAAGGGCTACAGCCTGTCGGGAGGTTAAAGCCGAAGGCCAAGGCATGGCAAGCTCCTATTTATACTGGTTTGTACCTTTCCCATATCTAATATGGAGAGAGACTGATTGGTATGAAAAGAGTTTAGCTTTGCATAGAAGGTATCTTTAGTGGCGGATGGATGATTTTCTTGTAGATGTATAGTGATGTGTGAGGCGACATTTTGCTGATTTCGGATCTTCATGAACGGTTAAGAATCGGGCACATATTCTCGAATACAACGGAGGCTGGTGGTTAATCTGTTTTGCTACGAAGAGATGGTAATGAGAAATGATGGGGACGGACAGAACCTTGGCGAAAGCTGTTTTCACGGGGGAGACTGTTTTGATATTGGAGTATTGGAGTTTAAAGATACCTTGTTGTAGCGAGAGCGGGTTGCTACTGGGAGGGGTGGCATATTTGCTATTTGAAATGTGGAAGAGATCTTACAATATATGTTATAGCTCGAGCTTGAAATGTAAGATGTTTTGCTACCATCAATATTTCTGTGGCTGAGATATAATATGGTAGGAGGAAGGTCGATTTGCCCGGATTGACAGTCAAGTTTCCAATCACACGGGACTGAGACAGGTACTGACTCTTCTCCATATACTCTTCGATTTGATCGTGAATAACATCTTCCTGTTATCATACCTAGAACCAACCAGGTAGTGCCCTCAAAACATCTCCGATACTTTTGGTTTTGGCGACGCAACAGCCAACTCATATCTGACAGTCCCTCCCTCCATCTCTGGCCGATCCATATCCGCCGCCATCTCAAACCGTCTCCTCGCCTCGTCTTCTAATTCATGCCGGCCATAACTTGCCGCTCCGTAGGGACCTAAATCCACCTTCCCTTCCAATTCGGGCACCGCTGGTTCCTGACTGGCAGGAGAAACACTGCGGCGCCGGTACCAATACACGAGTGCGACAATAGACAGAAGGACGACTACGGACACAACTGATACCACTACTATTAGCCCGGTGCTGAGACGGGGCTTTGGGCTCACTGGAGGGACGGCTGGGGGTGTAAGTGTAGGAGGTGGTGTAGGTGCCGGTATTGTGGATGTTGTGAAGGATGAACTCGGGCTCTGGATCGAGGAACTCTCACTCCCCGTCGGAGAACTGTTACTACTTGTCACTGAACTTGAGGGTGTGGATGATAGCGCCGGCACCACGGTCGTCGTAACGCCTACCGTCTCAACGGCTTTGTTGTTTAGTGAGAAGGTCTTGGCCGGCGCTTCGCCACTCAAGGAGACGAATGTTACACCGACGGGCGTGTCGACGCCATCGCCATTAACGGGTGCGTTGACGAGACTAGCGTGGCATGCTACGGGAAAGTTTTGAATCGCCGGTGCGTCTTTGGAGATAATATAAGGATAGATCCCGCTTGTATTTACCTGAAATGCACTCCCTTTTGTGACTTATTAGTTTCTGTTTGTTCAAAAGAATTCCAGGTGAAAGATTGATCGCATGGGAAACGTATGTAATTCAAACCCATCTTTGTGGGACCAGATAGAGTTGACCTACCTAAAACAACATTATTCCCAGCTGACCCGTTTTGACACCACATTTGCAGGAATGCCTGCTGAAATTCAGACGTCCATTGCAAAACCACCGTATCAATTGTATTAATGATCAGACCATCCGCGACTGGGAAATCAAAGGCAGCTGGTGGTGGCGTTGCCGATTCTTCTTGTGCACTTATCCTCCAAACAAATAGACATAGCCACAAAACTGATAGTGAGGGAAACATTTTAGTCGCACGCACGGCGGCGCTACCGTGACGATGAAGCGAGGAACAGCATTGGAGGAAGACAAAGATAGAGTGCAGATTCCCAGGTCTTTATCTGCAAAAGTAGCAGCGGGCGGTAGGGGCTGTGTTGGAGGTCATTTTGGCGGGGAGTCAATGATTGTCGCTTATTAAACGCTTCGGTGGATTGTTGGTTGTTGGTGTTTGAGGTCTTCATATTGGCTAGCGTTCCTAACCGAAGCGAACTCAGAGGCTCGGCGAATACATACTATGGGGGCGGTGGGAGCTCTCTGTGTTTCAGTGACTGTGGCAGACAGGGGACTCGTGCTCAGCGCTAAATAAGATTCAATCGCTCATCGTTCGCGTCAAAACCCGAGTAACATCTTGTACTATGATATGAAAGTTCAGCAGCCAGCAGCTTTGTGGCTAAAGGCTAGTTAAGTTCCAGTAGAAACTCATGGTTAGAGCTTGTTTACCACAAGCCGGCACCATGTGTTCTATGCCCAGAAAACAGTGTTCGTCCACACGTTACTCGCTGGGTACGCGAGAGGAATATAGGAAAGAAATCTCGCCGAGAGGAAACGCTCCTGTATCTATAGGCTCCCTTAGCTTTTCCATGTGCAAAATTGATTTTTAAAGAGACGAAACGGCAGACATTCATCTTATCCAATTGGTGCTGCTGAATAAGCGCATTTACAATTGCTAAGAAAACACCACCGAAAGCTGTACTGGGGCGACATTTCTCTATGAGAGATGTTTCTACGAGAGGTCTGGGAGAGTCTCGGAAGAATTCCGAGATGATCAGATCTGGGATCATCTTGGGCCGGTGAAGATTGCTAGATGCCAATCTGGATCGTCGACGCTAGAGAATCACACTGTTGCTCGCTTAGCTATCACCAACATGAGATAGAAGGTTGGTGTATATCTACTATCCTTTTGATCTTGGGGCCTCGAATAAAGTGCTTGGGTTGATGAGTGAAACGCATGGCCCTAGAGTGGGGACACTTTCAACCTCCTTTTGTTGGATGAGGAATGGATCACGAAGTTCATCGACCGATATTAAGATATATTAAAACCAACAATACACGGCCAATTACAGTGTGCACCAGTGAGAAGTCGGTTGGTTTAAATTAATAAGTAGCATTCCTTAAAATCTGCGAATGAAAGAAAGCCCGACATTCCCAGCACGGTAAAGCATTCCGAGTTCAGGCTGAAAGAAAGCACCTGCAGATCTGGGGTAAGCCTTGAGTACCTACGGAGTACCCCAACCACCAGTTCGAACACACGGGATTTTAAGATAGCCATCCAGTAACTGCCGGGCTAGTGATCCCACGGGGAAGTTACAAATCCTTCGATAAAATCTAAAAGATGGATCCTCAACGCATGTGTATTGGTTATGGCTTATTCTGTAGTGCCTTTCATGCCTCTGTTCGTATCAATGTCCAGTGCGAGTAGAGCTAAGGCCCTGCCCAGCAATCTCCTACTGCTTTGAAGGGTCCGGACATGGTTCTCGGAGAATCTGCCCATGCAATTGCCAATTCTCCGTCCGGATCGCAGAAGTATGGATTGAGCTGGAACTGGGCCCATCCGATTCCGCCATTGAGATACTTTGGTAACGTAGGCCCTGTGAACATTGTCAGCGTCGAGACGAATGGGACTTGGGGTGAAGAGAACATACTATAGAAATCAAGTTTCTGCGCCCAGCCGGGATGTGGATTTGGTGGAGGGTTCAGGTCATACAGAACCCATTGCTAAGTCCGCATTAGCTATGGTCGAGAAGGTAGGAATGGAGGAAGTACCAAGTACGCAGCAGGAGATCCACCTGGGGATTGAGGTGGGAAGTAGATACCCATTCGTACTTCTGTAGATTTTGCAACATCTTCTTTCTTAATGCCTGCTGGGATCGTTGTGTTCCTGCTTCTGGTCAGTGAAAACTTTGAGGTACCTTATCTGAGTATGAGATACCATATGACAGTAAAATTGGATCCGATGGCGATCAAGTCACCAGCTTTAGGACTGAGAATTGGTGGATAGTAGAGTTCCGCGAAAGTAGTTGACGAACAAATCAACGCGAATAGAATTGTGAAGAGCTTCATAGCGACCAAGTTGAGGTTGATAAAGTATAGATCTTACAAGAAGCTTCAAAATATAGAAGAGGAAAGTTTTGTCACGTTAGGTGATATGGTGTTTATAGAATGCTCGACTCCTGAGTGAACTAGTTATCTCAATTCAAATTATCACCTGGGAGCTTCTGAATCTTATATCTTCTACTCCGACCCGTGCACAAGAAACCAAACTCAAATACTACGATATTTCAATACTACGATACCAAAACTCAAATCATCTATGGGGTAGTTGCACGCGATCCATGCACAGCAACAGGCTAAATCTTCAATCAACATTGTTGATTCGACTCGCTTCGTCACCTATGCAAGAGAGAATCCTTCGGTTGAAATACAATATGTTATATGATCATTCAGATGCAAGGAATGATCTGATGATAAACGGTTTCCCTGGTACGGAACTCGTGATAACCACCACAAATTCTCAGGAACCTCCATCATTCGTTCCAGATGCCGGTGCGGCGCAGTTTTAAATCCCCGTTGATCTGGGGTAACCCCTAGATCCCGGCGCTTTTTCCTCCGTCACAATTAATCGGTAATCATTACAAAGCCGGACTGTGGTTTATTGATTGAGAATGCTTCGGTTGTTTTGGCCGAGACCGATCACGTGAGGGCATGTGTGCTGGGTTTCTCCTCCACAACAATGATGGCAAAGGAGACCTACGATTGTGGATTTGAGATAACAAGTGCCGAAGTTTGGCTGGAACTGTTAAGGTGAGAATAAGAGTGAATAAGCTTAATCTAAGCTGCCAAGGTTTGCATATAAGATGACGAAATTGACAAGTCCGACGAACCCTGATATGCTAACAAGTCTCTTACGAGCGTTTGATAAAGAGGCAGATAAACACTATAGCACTAGAACTCAAAGATCTCTTTCAAACAGATCCTTTGGCAACTTTGAAGTGAGTTGCTTGAGAATCCTTTTTCTCTCATATTTCTCTGGAGACAATAACCTCTTTCTTACACATCAAAGTTGATTTATATTGAAATGGAATAGGGTTAAGCTCCTCGTACTCTATCTATGCTGCTAGAGATTCTTCTCCTGCTGGTCCTTATTCTCTGGAGATATATGAATGAGAGCTAGCCTTGCACTTCTGGCTATTTCTACTGATTTTAGATTCAAATAAGACTAGGTAAGCAAGGATCCGGATTTTTGAAAATCTAGATTCTACTCTGAGAATCAATAAATCTTTGCTTTGGTGCATAATATAGAGAACGTGGGGAAGGGTCTCTGAAGGCAGCCTACCTGTCCCAATAATCGCTTCATACTCCTCCTCACGTTCAAGACTGGGAGCTAACAAGAGATGATTTACTCTCACACATTTTCAGCACCTTTAGTGCAATATAACATTGTAATATAAGAATGTGTTGTGAGTCCGTGCACTTGCGCAACCTCGGCCAGAATTTCGTAATTGACTACGTGTTTTGATTGATGGTATCCCGTGACTATATGTACGTTCTTGTGTAATCATACCGTCACATACCATGTCCTGAGGTCAACAAATTGTTTCGTGGAACCCTTGCAAAAACCAGCGGAGTTTGCCCGGCTTGCTAGTACTATGGGTTCAGTAGTGCAGCAGATCAAGATTGAAGTGAGGCACACGAGCTGGTAAACGAACATCGGTGAAAACTAGTTTATTGCTGCATTGCTTGGTTGAATATCACTAGAAATAATCCATATCACGTACATGATGTCCAAATGACGAGATATTCTGCCGCCCTATTGGTTTGGCTTTCGAGCATCGAATATTAATAAAGAGAAACTACCATAGAAAAGGCCTCTCTGTAGTCTTGATGTTATTGATCACAAACAATGAAGGTGGTTGGGAATCGCAACATGCCAACTGCACATTGCCCGGCTACATGGGACTCTGGAGGACCAGTGACACCAATAGAAACTATATCTCTGGGAATCCTTAGGTTACACGAAGCAGAGAGGGGTCGCAGCCACTATTATCATTTTCGGTCTTCGTTCCGCTCCTCTCCGTGAAACAATACAAGAATGAGTTCATTCAAGTCGTACCGTCCTGTTGCTTTAGGTAGACCGGAACTTGACCATTTGTTGCGCCAGCCAACCCACCAGATCTATCCAGCAACCCTGATAATTCCGAGGTTGAGCACTCATATATTGCTTCGCCGCTCTCTCGGCCGTTGATTTTGAAGATAGAGCTCTTGATTGGAACGACTCAATATGTTCAGGATCTTGCATGCGTCTTTTACCAGCTATGTGACCACATGAGGCTCAATCAAAGCATAGAATCGAGGATACAGGACCTTCCAGTCTCAGAACTTGCGTTATGAACAAAGAAAGCAAAGACATGCGCAACGACATAGGACGCAAGTGCTTACTCCCACCATGCTCCTATCTAATGGTTCAATCCGTGGCTTCGTATTGATCCAACACTGCTGGTACGCAATGTTCGCCACCTCAGACAATACTGCCACGATTGCATGCATTGAAATTCCCGGATGAGATTGTAGGCAAATGCGAACTAGCAATTCCACCCTCATTCAACGTTTCATAACTTCCAGCCTCCAGCACGAGGCAACCGTTTTCTCTTAGATGGCCCTGACCGTATGGACGCCGAACACACGGCGCACCAATCCCAACGTTCGTAGTTGATAGTTTTCCTAAAGCGGATTGTAATTCACAATCAAGTGATGGGCGTAGGATGAGGGTAAGAACACCAATTAGGCCGTACTAAAACAACGTACTTGGACGGTAAATATTACCACCCTATTCCCTCATAAAGGCTTGCGAGGCCCGCCGCTCCTATTATTTGTTGCAGTAAGCCAAATATAAGAACGCAAATCTTCCCCGTTAAAAATAGGAAAGCTTCTATACACAAGGACTGACATCCAGATATCACGTGCATAACAAAGTGATTTAGCTGTATCACTCAACTTCACCATGACAAACTCTACGACTCTATCCAACCGAGCTACTACGGGCTCTGTCAAGAGGTACAGTCCCCTTTAACCTTTCTCATTGTCGCTACTGAACCATCACCATATTTCACTTTATTTCTTGCATAGTCACTGACTGTTGGTAGTTCCAAAGGAGACAAGTTCACAATTGCTTCCTCGAATGCCAAAAAGAGATCTAAGTCAGACCTAGTCTGCGCAAAGAAGCGCGACTCGACATCCCATTCAAACGCAAGTGCTGCCGCTTCAGCCCATCATGACGACCAGTCTTATGATGCTTACTCGATTGACCGTTATGTCGAGGATTCCGCCAATGCCAATCCCAATTTCAATCACTCGACTGCTAGTGATAGCGTTCGGGCACACGAGCATGCTATGAGAACATACCTCTCAAACTATGAGGCTGCTGCTTCCGGCCGTAAGACTTGAGAGCTATAACGATTGTAAAAAGAGAACAAAGGACTTTGAAATCATAACAAATGAACGTAGTACGTTCACAGCTCGCGCATGTCGAAAGAGGCTAACATAAGCATAGAATAGAAGTAAAGCAACCTTCCGTAGCTAGGATAAAGGTGCCACGCCAGTTTCGGCATCTGAATCAACGCAAATGGACTGTTTTACCACGCATTGCATCCTCCAACATATAGTGCTAGCCGCCGAAACTATGTCGGTGCTCGGGATTCTTCATGAATGGTACCATATAGCCTCTGAAGTCATTTCCAGAAACAAGACAAAAATTGGATAAATGAAAAATAGAGGTGCTAAATAGCAATCCTACCTCAAAAAGAAGAGCCACCTGACTGATGCACCTATATTAATCAGGTGTTCAATCCTTGACACCCGTTGGAACATAGTACTTGAGTCTGAGAAAGCGTTAATTTCCAAGATTTAAAATTGTTATCATTATCATTAAGCATTATTCTAGCAATCATAGTGCATAGCCCATGTGCTTATTTCCCGAACTCCATCGCTAAACGGGATTTATTAATATAATTTTGGGTATCGATTATAGTGGTCCGGGAACCATCAAAGTGTATGGCAGATCTCCCTCTTCGTTTGCTCCCCTTAGTCGTATCACACTTCCTTGTCCAGATGACGCCAAACTCGTACTTGATTCGCCACTGCTTCCAGTGTAAGGCATTTTGCTTTGGGCGAAATTGTTATTGCTTAGCGATCGGGAGATTGTCCTTTTACTACTTCTTGGTGATATCGGTGCTGTATTAAAGTCAGGAAATCTCGTGATAGGAGTTGAGCCAGTTGTAGCACCCCGTCCTGGAGCAGTGCGAACAATAATTTCGCTAGGGCTACGGCTACTAAAGCTTTTTGCCGAAAGTAAGGATCGACTACGTGGCGTGGACGATGAGGATACATCGTCATCAATATCACTTTCTCCTTGATCAATATCAAGGCTGGCAAGGATATCCGGACTCAAAGGTTGAATGCATCGAAGCAGCTCAGCAAACAGTTTCATAAGATGTCTAAACTCATGTTCAGACAGGGATTGTGTAGAGAACCGTGCATGTTCATAAGCTATCAAAAAGTCGTTCGCGGAGGGAGGATATGCGATGATATTAAGGCTGATCAGGTGTCCAATGTAGTTGCGTAAACCCATCTGCGCTGGTCGTTGCAAAAGTTCAACAGCTCGAAGATTGGGTATAGGTGGATTGAAATTTGAATTGGGGTCGGATGGAGCAACAGATACGGCGCGTGCCTCGATCAAATGAGGTAACTCCAAAACAACTGCTACATACTGAACGTTGGGTAAGTCAGGAGACTCAGGTGATGACCATCCATTGTGTGAAATATCTCCCCAAACTGGACGGTTTGGAGGTATGATGACGATGTGATCCTCCTTCTCCGTATGCATGGTTCGTTGCTTACGAAGAACCGCGAATCCTCTCCTCTTTTCTACCTCGGTTTCTGGCCTGGCGATGGCCTCTCTTGCGTCCGAGTCCGAGACAACGGCGGGAGGCGTTCGATCAATTCGTGGGCGAGAATCCCAGGCAATCACAGCACTGCGACCAAGGCTGGCTGCAATCATTTTCCTGACCTTCTTATTGACATCGCCCTTTTCAACTGGAATCCATGTTTTAGGTATAGCTGCTAGGATTTGGCGATTCGTATACATGCGAACGAGGTATATCGTGCTGGCCAGGATAGCTGTGAGGAGGTAACATCCGCAAATGACGAATACATTGTAGAGCTGTTTATTCTTGAAGGCTTGATAAACGGCATCGCCAGGAGTAACAAGTATGAGAGCCCCGAGAATAGTGCATAGAATATAATATGATGCATTGTATAAAAAGCGGAAAAAAGTACGTAGGTTCATCGTGACAGCATGCTTTGGATGCCGAGGCTTATGCGATCAGACCGAACAGTCCATCGGAAGTGCAAGGTCGTCGCCGGATGGCCGTCGTCCTTCCCGCGTAATCTATAGTTGTGGTTTGCTGGATATCCAACTGCAATGGCACATATATTAAGATGGTGGTGAGTGATAGTGGAGATGAACCTTCAGGTAATGATGAGCGAGTTCATGGTTCTTGGCATTCATATAATGGATTATATAAGTATTACATAAGCGGCAAAACTGTTAATATACATAGTTAATCTTTCGAATCACGAAGGTCGTCTTCGCTATCACCTTCTAATATTATGAACACCTAGTTATGATATTACAAGTATTCTGTTGGAATATTTAATTACCCCATTCTACACCTAGCACTCTAGATAACCTAGTATCACATCAGACATAGAGATTGACTAGCCAATCAAACATAAGCTTAGTATTACTAGAAAACTAAGGGGGAAAACACAATTTAACAGGACCTTCACTTCTCAATCTAATCCGCAGGCCGCCTAATATTCCTCCAAATTCGCCGATGGCTAGAGTAGCATACTCCTGATTGGACTTTTGGAGTGGATCTGGTGCTGGTATCTTTTACGAAAGATATCTAGCGATATCCATCAAGTCTTTTTGTACATCACTCTCCCTCAAGTATCGCTTTGTCTCCTCCAACTTGATCCTATATGTAGAGAATACGAACAGAGGTCAATTCGAGTTCTGATAGAGAAACGAAGCTGGTTTATAGGCTTTATATCAAAACCAGCTCCAGTTTTCTACAGGCTAGGCTCACGAAGTATCTAAATATTGTAGTAACTGTTTGAACCTGAAATGGTGTGGATAATGTTTGGTAGAATTAAGAATTATTTAGCTTTTATCCAAATCTGCCTTCCTTATCATACCCAATATCTTTTGTCCCCTTCCCGGACGTGGAACCTCCTCGCCGGGCCTTAGTGCTGGTGGTGGCCGTGTAACGTTTTCAGTTACAGGCGGTAAAGCGACACTACTTTTGGACTTGGAAGACTTTTTGCTCTTAGAAGTCGCATCGACTGCTACAGTAGAACTAGATCGCCGGGCTTCTTGTGGCAGTGAAGGCTGCCTGTGATCTTCGCCCTTTCCAAGGAGCTTTTTGGGCAGTGATGGTACGCTCTTCCATGACTTTTTGATTTCTTCGTTCTCAGCTTCTTCTTTCCGCGCTCTCTCCTCCTCAATTCTCCTTTTCATGAACGGATCAAGCTCGCCTCGCTCTTCCGCTTCCTTTAATCGGCGATCTTGAATTGGCTCTATGGCCTCGGCCGTGAGCTCTTGCCGCATCATGTGCTCAATCACATCCGTTTTGCGTGTTTTCTTGTCGCCCCTGGATATCAGCACACCAGCCGTGATATTGCAGGTGATACTAAAGCAGAGTATCACGGTGGTAAGTGCGAATGGGCGGGTCTTGTAATTGATACCCCATGTGCAGGCGCCGAGAGTGATTTGAAGAGCGGAATGGAAATCAAGCAACACAACAACAGTGATAAGAAGTTTGAGTGGGAAAGCGTAGTGGGTTGCTGTCTCGTGAGGTTTGTAGAACGTGTGACTTTTGGAGAATTTTCGCTCGTGATACTCGAGCTTGGCTTGCTCTTCTGGAGTTAGGACGGACGATTCAAATATTGGGTCGCTTGTCTTTTCTCGAGCAACCATCTTCTCACCATATGCCTTTGGTATTAGGGGTGCGATTCTCCGAGCTAGGCCTCGAGGCATCTTTCGAGCAACCAGGCTCTCAAGGTCGACTTGGGTTGGCTCTGTCTCTGCTTTACGTTCAGGCAAATCATTGCGATCGACTAGTTCCGGCAGGCCAAGTTTCTCACGAGTCTTCCACGTTTTGCGGTGATAATGTGCAATATAAGCCATATGATAGGTATCAACTGCACGAAAAGGTGCCAAACCGTCACCAATTATTGCAAATAGGGCCACTAAGACATTGTCGATCACATTGACGATGTAGTGGTGCTTCGAGCCCAAGGATATCCAACCGATGAGGAAAAACACCCAAGCCGCGCCAAAGAGCGTGATCAATGTAGCGTAAACAGTTATGAACAGTCCCATGGCTGCACAATTCTGTCAGTTTGGGGGTTTGGACTGAAGGTTGAATGGATTCACTCACGTCGGCGAACATATTGTCTAAAGCCTTTCATAGCACGCTTGAACTGTGCTCTCTTCGAATGGAGCATATGTCTTACGGCATCATCTAGTTCCTCCTTATCCTGTTGTGTCCAGCCTTCGAGCCGCTCTCCATCTGGCAGAACGGCATATTGTGCATCTTTAAGGATGTCTTCCTCCTTTACTTTTTTCACAGGCTTTGATATATTCTTCAGCAAATTCTTGAGCTTGTCAATCGCGCGCGCCTCTTTAGGTCGTCCCTCAAGTTTATATGCAGGCTGACGATTCACGAATTTCCCAAGGGAGGGTAGAAAGAGGGAATTTTGGACATTGGTAAGGGTAGAAAGCGTAGCTACTTCAGGGTCTGCCAAAAGTCAGCTCCGTTGCGTATTGGCAGTCTCAACAGGGGAAACATGCCTACAACGTCAAGCAAGTCTACCGTCTCGGGATCATACTCTGCAGTCGATGAAGAGTCGCGTAATATTCGAACACTGGGACGTTGGCGCGACGTTAGAGCGGATTTGACCTTGCGCCCAGCTGCTACAATTGGGTTCTCTGTTGTAGGAGAGGAAGCAGCGGGTTGTGAGGGGCCAGGTTGAGCCATTACATAGATTGAAATACTTGATGGTAACACGAAGAGAGACAGCTACAACTGAGAACTTACTGGAAGGGGGATGTCTGGGTATTAAATCGCGGTCAGAATACCGGTCTTCACGTTCCGCAAAGGCACGTACGTCTGTGTCCCTGTTTATGCGAATCCAGGTCGACGGGCCGCATTGATGTCATTTTGCAGGATAAGATTAGCGAGGCTACGAATAAGGGGCTAGATGCTATAGGCTCTGAGTTAGCGTGACGAAGCTAGGGATGAAGTAGCAATCAAGAGTCGCTTAGAATTCAATCTCAGAAAAAGCTATAAAGAGGTAGATGGCTTTCAGCTCTGTACTGGATGGATATTTCGTCAGGATGTGGGTGACTGGCTTGTTTCCGTATCCTGATATATGCCCCTAATTATCTTTCTCGTACATGCCTAGTCGTCTCATTCTTACCTCTGTTATACTTGATAAATTATTAAGAACTTTATTCATAATTTACAATGGCCATATTTTATATATGCTAGGGATTTGGCTGAAGCACAGGTTGGGGATCTCTTTACAGGCTAAATGAAATAAAGGACCGTGTTTTGGCCTCCGCTTCTATTACAGTAGTGAAGCAGGTGTGTAGGCTTCTATCTATGCAGCAATTAACGCTGCGATAGCACGTAATGTATATTGCGTATTCGCATGTGCCATTGGAAAAGAGGCGTTCTTGAAATACTACCATTGGCACATGCAAGTCCGAACTGAAGTTGTGGGCTTTGAAGTTTTTGTTTCTATCGCTCAAAATCTGGACTAGCTGTATAGATAGCACTATATCATACATACACTGCTACAGCCTATCGGTTGCGATGTAACCTTTCTAGACAATTTTGACATGAGTATAGAGCGAGGAGTTTTGACAACTTCACTTCTAAACCAGTTCTGGAGCTCCCTAAGTCATTTCTCAGACATGAATACTGATCTTTTAATCCAGATGAATAAGGCGGTTCCCTTGTTCTTCCCTCCTTCACGACACAATCTCAGAACCACCTACCGCTACATTTAGGCTGTGCTTATTCTTGTGATCAGAATGAATAGTAACTGAAAGTATAATTACTGGCTCTTCTAGCCCCACCAGTAGAACTTAAAATTTAGTGCTCTAGACCTCACTTTCCTCCAGACATCCCCTAGATTCACGCAGCATATGAAAATATATCATCAATTGCGTCCAATGTGGTATATGTCTGCATAATTGGTGGTGCACTTTCACTGGTATTGTAATCAGAACGGTTGGTGCCTCAAGGCCCTGGTCGCCGCCAATCGCAAACATCCACCACATACGATTGCAGCTTTATTTCGCGTCATCTTATTCCACTTTAACCAGATTTTTGCTGTATTCTTACTGTGATTGTACGTGATTTGAATAACAGCTGCATTCTCGAATCCTCTCGCACCTTTCAATTTCTGACAATATCTCGGCCTATTCCATCTCACCTCAAGGACAAACAAATACACCGTTATCCTGTTGCCCAGGGATTCCCCTATTGTCCCTTCCTCACAACATCCAGCCGACTAGATCCGGTCTCCTGCCTTCGCAGTATTCAAAATTGTTTGCAGCCTTTGGTTCTACAGCTCGGAAATATAAGGGGAAATACGCACAAAACTTGGGATTGAGACGGGAGGTCGGCTTCGTTACGATATGAGCGGTTGAACACATAAACCCTACGGGTTACTGCAGAAGGTTCTCGATAAGGCAAGACAGCCAGGACTGTCAATTACATGATATCCATTCCAGATGTTCTCCTACCTCCGCCCTCATCGGCGTGCGCCATCTGCTTCCACATCGCCAGTTCCAGAACAAGCCCCGTCGTGGGAAGGACCGATACACGCACCCTCGGAACACGCGCATCCACGGCGATTCCAACATGGCAACCACTCGAACTTGAATTTGCCTGCAAAAACATCGCCTGTACCTTCGTTGCCTCCACTTGTGCGGGTATCGAGCGTGCCTGAACAATGGGAGGGGGATTTGGACAGCGATACATACGCCCATAACAAGGATAACTCGAGAGTGGCGAGAGGAACTACAAACTTGGGCACTTTGAGCGAACCCCTTAGAATGCTCAATACCGAAAATGAGAGGCCCAAATCCGCAGGAAAGTCAGGAGCTTTGCAAAATACAATAGCTGATATCCAACAAACAAGTCCACAGCAAGATTTGACCTCTAGAGAAAGGGCTCCGCCCCGGAGCTGGCAGTCTTCGGTCACCTTAGAGTCACAAAGTAAGCCGCTTATGACAGGCAGACGACCTACTGGTGCACGATTAACCACCCCTCCATCTGGTTCGAAGGCTGTCTCTGGATTTGAGCCAGCCCAGCCTCGGACAGGAAAGCGGTTGAATCTCCTCAACCCCATGTCCCTCCTGGCTCGGCGAAGAACGTCAAATTCTGTGGCTCAACTTTCCGCAGAGTCATTGAAGTCAAGTCGATCTGGAAATAAGTTTAATGAATCCTTTGATCCTAGAATCAAGGGAACGGTGGTCCATGATTTCAGTGCACCTAGACCAAGAAGAATAGTCTCAACTCCTAACGTGCGGCCTGAAGAAAATTCGAATCCTTTTTCTAGGCAATATAAAAGAAACTCCAATAACTCACCAGCAGAAGCAGCCATTGATGAATCACCAAGTGGGCCTTGGAGTGGAGGTAGCCATACACCCGTTTTTACGGAAGATTTTGACGAAGCACAATATCCAGCTGCAGGGCCACATGTACGGAAGGCTAGCGACTTTTCAGACCTTATATTGCCAAGCCTCCCGTATGCTGGAGGAGCGCAGAAACCAGCTGTTTCTAACTCGATATTGACTGGAAATTACGATGAACAAACAGATGAAAATGTAGGGCCAGGCCCACAGGAACTCATAGTAGATTCTATTCCTCCAATTCCACCAAAATCGGAGGGAAGAAAAAGTGCCGGTCCCTCCAGGCGTGTATCAATAGACCCTGTCTCTACACCACTGAAGCCGACTATTTCATCAAAGAAATCTCGACCACGTAATGTGTCTCAAGGATCACTGAAGGACGCTGCTGGATTCTCCCTCCCAAAACATATGAAAAGCACATCTTCCAGGTTTAGCTTTGACATGATTGGAGCAGCTGAGCAAGAACGTTTGTTAGAAGATAGGCATCGGCAGAGGGCATTGGAAAAAGAGAAAGAAGGTGTAGATGCAGAAGAAGAAGATGATGATGATGCGATGTATGAAGAAGATTATGATTATGATAACATGGATGATGATGATCTTGAGGAAAGAATACCAGGCGTCAATGCCGACTATGAAGAAGACAACACAGACGATTACCTAGAGGAACCAGTTCCCGGTGTAAATTCTGATGCACTTGATAACAGCGAAAAGATTTTAGACGACCACGAGAACATTGCAGGTCTCTCTTTTCAACATCCCCTGATCAGCCCCTTAAGTCCATACAGCCTACCCAATACACCACGTGACGCTAACGGAGAAGTTATTGGGTTTGCAATGACGAAGAACTCTCCGCATCCATCGATGGATACTTCCCAAACTTTCGAATCTGCGCTAAATATCTACTCACCATCAGGGAATTCACTAGATCACGTTACAGAAGCAGAAGGATTGGGTATTCAGAAAATACCTACAGTTTCACATTCTGAAGTTGAACAATACCTAGAATCTGACACATCTAAAACATCTGGAATCGATGCAGTCCAAAAAATATCAGGACTTGATGATGATGATCTCTACTTCGATGATGGCCAATTTGGTGACCTCGGCGAGGAAGGGTTCGAATTTGATGAGTCTGTCTTTGATAACGTCGATACAGATCAATATGGAAGGCCGCTGAAGGCATTGTCATCTGTACCGACATTATACTCCCCGCCGATGCTCACAACGGACCCGTCCCCATCATTCAGTAAAATACCCGAAGAGCTAAATGCTGCAAAAGTACTTGATGAAAGTATAGATACTTCAATCTTATTGGGATCACTAGCCCCTAAACCATCGGTGATCAACAACAACGCCCGTATTAGCGCCGTAGGAACTGCACCAGGCCTTACCCACGATAAACTCGCGGCATACCAATCAGCACTTGCTGAAGCCGCGTTTAATGCTGCTGCAAAGGGAAAGTTTCGACGGGATAGCATACAGTCGCGCCAAACAACTTCGGATCAGGGAGAGCCTTATTTTGGGTTGTTGACTGACTCTAGCCACGTATCTCACCAAGAACCTTTTTCTCCGTCGTATGACTTCGAAGAAGAGGATGGGTTTGATTATGATGACGTCCTTGATGAAGATGACATCATTGCGGCTGCCAATGCTGAAGCTCTAGCCTACGATACAGATGGATTTTATGGACAGGAGTTTGGATTTTACTCGGCACCAGCTGCTGGCGAGGCTGAGTATGTCAATGGTGGCTATTTTGGACCACGTGGCGCTGAGGGTGTGATGCGGAGTCAGAGCAACCGTGTGGCTTCTCGGGAACCAAATCTCACACCTATCACAGAGCGGTCTGAATACTCCAACCGAAATTCGTTCATGTTCGGCATGCATCGGCCTGAGTCCCTAACCAGTCCAGGTCTTTCTCAACTGATCAATTCGCCGGACTATGAAGGGGATATGAGCCTCAACGCCCTGTTGAAACTGCGAAGAGGCGCGTGGGGTGGTAGTCAAGCCAGTTTGCACAGTAGTAACGGCAGCCCGGCAGGTCCAGGAGATGAATCAAGTCCAATTCAGGGGCAACTTCCGCCTTGGGCATATGGTGGTGCAGTGACTCTGCCATATGGAGGCCACGTGAGAGCGAGTAGCGCTAGTAGTATTCTGACGGGTATTCAGAGTAGTACTAACTCAGCCCCAACAAGTCCGACGTTGACAATGGCTGGTTTCGCTCCGCTTCCAGCCAGAGATGGAAGCAAAAGCACAAGTACCTCACCCGATAAAGAAAAAACCGAGAAGGAGAGCGAGTTTAGGAGACATAGGTCTACAACGAGTTCAGATAGCATTAGTTATTCAAAGGAAGAAGATCCAGGTTCGCCCACTGGAGAGCGATGGATTTTAGAAAGGAGGAGAACGTCGGAACTGGGAGAGGTCGAGCTTTTGGGCCGGGAAGTGATTACTGGTCCAATATAATATGTGTCTGAAAGAGCTTTGATTTAGATTAATAACATGATACCCCTATACCAGCTAAGTGGTACCTTGCTTCAAATCTCGTTGTCCCCAAGTCTTGGCAAGTTAATTATGTTTTGTTCCTGCTGTGCACGGAGCTGGACTCTTGAGGCGGATCTCGCAATGGACCTTTAATTTATCGGCAGTCAATATCATCACTATGAATGTATGGGTTGTAGTTGGTCGTCTGTGAGTCGAAATGTGCGAGTGGCACTATTGCTCTTATTTGGATTGTGGTACGCACGTCTTTTGATGTGTGTATTGTTGGATAGGGTGAAGTAAGAGGCTGGCAGTGTGAGCGTGTGCTAACGAGCACCTATAGCAAGTCAAACATCAGATCAATATACTCATGCAGTACCTAGGCAAAGTTGCATTCCAATATTCACTCACAAGTAACATTAGATTCCCATATTTCCAGAGTAGAAAGTCTGTATACCAAAGGATTACGTGCTAATGCCTCTCAGTGCCTGTCGCCTACTAGCCTTCTCCGCAAACGCGCCATCAGCCGCGTCTCTTCGCTAATAAAAAAAAAGGGTGAGGCTATTCCCAATCGCCCAAAAAGAAAAACATACTCAACTGGAATGGCAAAACAATATTTCCCCCGGGGGCGACATTCTCATTGTGCCACTTATCCCAGAGTACTACTTTGCCCAAGGTTGTTATCCTTGTACTACATTCCACGCCTACCCTCTTTTCTGTCGCTCTTCTGACCGTGACTTTTTCAAACTGTATGTCACGGCGAAAGAGGAAAGCGAAGTAGGTTGAGTCTCTTTCGGGATCCAGGCTTAAGAGGGTGTTGCTCAACAGGTGCGACTTGTAGTTGTTAGTCCGTAGACTAACCCCTGGTATTATGCCGTCTGAATGAGATGACCATTAGGCTATCCGGAGAACTCGTGGTAACGTATATGTCGGGAATTTTTTCGAACTAGTATTTATACTTACGCGAGGAGAGGCTGTTGACTGTGGCGCTCGTCTTCTTGAGCGCGACGACCACTCCCTTTGCTGTTCTGAGCCGCACTTGTAAGGCACTACTCGTTAACGAAGATGTATTAGACGTTGCACAGCCAGTCAGAGTTTGAAATTCAGCAGGTGATTGCATTAAGGTGTAATTGGATTTAAGAAGGTAAACTCTGTACATTCCAGTCTTCATCAGCTCTGCGGCGAAACATCCCTTCTAGAGCCGATTCTTCATCATAATGGCTAAGCCTCTCAAGCACCAACACAGCACCAATATTGTGCCCAGACGGTTGGAGACTCCCTGCTAACTGCTGTGTTCCAATCCAAAAATTGATCCTTCGTAATGCCATTCTGGGCAATAATGGCATCAACCGTCAATCCACTACCCACATACTCAAACTTCTTGCATTCAGCTACGATGCCGGGCATGATCGGGAATGGCGTGGCAGAAGCATCTACAACGGTTTCCGAAGCAGCCTGGACTGGTGGCACGAAAGTGTACCATGGAGTGTTGATGCAGACGGGCACGAAGGCTTGGAGACCACCACAAGTCTGTCCGATATCTGGGTTCCAGTAATAGAACTGAGAGAGCGTGAAGTTGCCAAATTTATCTCCAATGGCTTGGCAGGTATCGCCAGATTGAACCAGGTAAGTCGCAGTGCCTAGAAGAGGACATTAGGGACGGGGACTTGGAATGCTTTAGGAGTATTTACAGTCAGAGGGACGATCGATGCAGGTGCTTCCGGCATCATCACTAGTGTAGGTTGTGCCTAATTTTTGTTAGAGTATGTTATTTTATATAGTCTGCATATTCTAGAACTTCTCACAGTTTTGCAGAGCGCGATTCTCGAGAGTTCCAGGGAAGGACGTAATGGGTGATGCAGTGGCAATGGTAGCACAGAGTGCAGCGGCCGCGATCTTGAATGAATGCATTATGGCAGTTTCTCTGGCTGACTAGTTACTAGGTTATAGAATACTAACTAGCTTGAAAAAACAAGAAAGTAAAAGTTGAATGAGGTGAAGAACAATTTCTAGCTGGAAGGAGACTCCCCCTTTATACTTCTTTCCCCAAACATGGGGTTATTAGATCCGGTTGCCAATGGAGAGGGCAACTCAATGACTCTGTTATTATGTAGATTAACTAGGTAACAGAAGTGACAGCACTAAGCGTAGTACATGATCTCTAGACATAGACTAAATGCTAGGAGATGACCGTTGAAATTAGCCATGCAAATCTCTCAAGTGGCAGTGCAAAATGGGGGTTTAAGGGAGGCAGCAGATCACGAGATGTTGTGTTTACCTGATACTAACTCAAGCTTGGCGTCCGCAGTAGAAGAAATACGAGGTCTCAACATAATATTCTAGGTAGAAATGACTATGTGACGGCTGTTTAAAAGACGCTTGGCCCCCAATTTTGTATTTTCCAGGGTCCTTTTGACTGGTCATCCTGGTATTTAGGAGAGAATTGCACCGTTGGGATGGATCATCAGGGGTGGTTTAACCTTTCGCACGTCCTCTAGAATTTATCGGGCAGCGAATCGGAAAAACGGTTTCATGTTCAGAACCTTGTTGAACCTTGTTGAACCTTGTTGTTGGAAATGCCCGTTGATGAGGCACCGGAAACTTCCAGCACGAAAACCTGGCTGGCCGTTGTCACTGGCCCCCCAATTAATCCGCATTAATTATGTAGTGTTAACAGAGACGGGTTCAAAGGAAAGTTTCGCCCGTTGGGCTACCAGTGGAATCTACTAGAGCCTCAGTAGAGGCTAGGAAAGAGTGGGATGGGCACCATTGTCGCTGTGACGCGTGTGGAAAGTTTATGCAATTCATGGGGTTTCCCAAAGGGATCCTTCATATACGTTGTAGAATATGCTGCGCCATTGACCGTACGTACGCTTCAGATTGGTAGGCACGCAAGTTTCCTCCAAATAGTCTTCGGTGTCATATGAGATAGTATGGTTTTAGCTAAACACAGGAAAAAGGACAAGGTTAGTAGAGGTAGAATCTTTTTAAAACGTGAAGTGTTCAGCAGGCTTATAGCTGAGATTGAATAATCCCTCCCAAATAATGTAAGATCTTGAATCACTGTAAGGAAGCTTCTAATCGGAGTCTGAAAATCTATCAATTTCATACGTAGGGAGTTGATGAAAATAGCGATTGGCGTTTATCTTTGCAAACATCATGCTGGTAGTCGAACGGTATTAAAACGAAGGCGAATAAGTTATTGCCTTATCCCAACTTAGAAGCCCGCTCATTATCTCAAAGTATATGAAGCGATACAAAGGCGACTCCATAGCCGGAAATAGCAGACAGTAATAGTACTATACTTCAATCCAAACATGCTATATAATTGTATTCAAGTTTATTTGGGTCCAAAGCGAGGAGTTTATATATGGAATTGATATGCCATTAGGCTTCCATATTATATTACATAGACTAGTAATAGTATTTTTAAAATTTGGGCGAGGGGCTAGCGAAATAACATGGCATTTCCCGCGGACTACTTTATGCTGGCGATTGGTAATTCCAAAGATTACTCGCTCAGGAAGAAGTATGTAACAGTTGTAACGTTCCACAGATAGCCTGGGAGGTGTGCTTCAGATCATCCAATCTCAACTTTTACAAACTAGGATTGAGTAACACGCGAGAAACTTCGCCGGCGGTCTCCGTCTCACATCCCGTGGGACCTCTCACAGTAAACATAACAAGCTCGGAGTATAAGATCTGGCACAACCAATGCTAAGAATACAGGAATACATAGCTTTCTACATATTCCCTTTGGTATTTAAAACAATAGCAAGCCAATGAACATGTCGAAAGTAACTGCAGCAGGTTCTGTTTCAACCTCAAAGCTCCAGCTCCGAACAGCTTATGGTCCAGTCTTTCGGGATGTTCTCGATCTCCCCCCACGACCATGCACAGCTGAAGAAATCCCCATTATTGATCTAAATCCTCTCTACTCATCCAAATTAGAGGATCGATGCGCGCTTGCGCAGGAGTTAAGAAATGCTTCTGTTAATAGTGGGTTCTTTTATATTAAAAACCATGGTATAGATGAAAAGATCATTGCAGATGCAAAAAAGCAACTACTGGCGTAAGTTGATATCAATTAAATGCAGAGGAACTAGATGACTTAAAAGAGAAGTTTTTTCCGGCAACCAACTGAGTTGAAAATGAAGGCATCTTTTAAAGAGAAATCCAAGTATTTCAATGGTTACAAAGAATCACGATCATCAATCATCAACGCAGGCGAAACTGTCGACGTAAAAGAATCTGTCAGTTCGCACCACCAATGAGCTAACTTAAATATTTGAAGTAACAAAGCTTACAATAGTTTGGATGGCGATATTCTCCTCAATATGATCCAGATCATAAAGATCTGTCGGCGGTGCCGGATGAGGTCAAGCCTTGGCTACAAGGTGAGGAGTTCGTTTGGGAGGAAATCTCACATTTGCCTGGTTTCAAAGATGAGGTTCTCGCCTAGTAAGGCCCATTTGAGGATGAAATAATTCAGATCGGACACTGACACGAGGATAAATCAGTTGGGCAGCTTGCCTCACATTGGCGAGGAAGCTAGTGAGGATATTCGCTTTGTCACTCGACCTCGAAGAAGACTATTTTGATAGCAGGACAACATATCCTGGATCAGATGGCGTCTTCAACTACTACCCCCCCAGAACAGAAGAAGAAACAAGAAACAATTCTGTGGGCCTTGGGAGCCACACTGACCTCCAGCTGTTTACACTACTATGGCAAGACATGATTGGTGGTTTGCAGATATTGAATAATGAAGGACAGTGGATCATTGTGACACCAATTGAGGGAACAATAGTAGTCAACATTGGCGATTTCATGATGAGATTGTGCAACGACACTTACAAGTCAACTGTACATCGTGTCTACAATCAATCGACTGGCGAAAGAGTCTCTATGCCGTTCTTTTTTGGTAAGATAAATCAAAATTACATTGCCAAGGCTAATCGATTTGAGGCCTCAACTTCAACTGTGTTGAAGGAGTTATATCCTCGTGTACATCAGAGACCAACCCGGCCAAATATAAACCTATTTCATGTGGGGATTGTAAGTGCTTCTTTTGTGATTAGAACTGTCGCTGTCTAATTCTTGTCTAGGGTGTCAGCTTAGGTTCAGATCAGAAGAAGAAGAATCTAGGGAACAATTGGCATCCCTTAAAGCACAAGCACCAAGTGCCATGATAGTAGCTGCACAAAAAGAAGTACAATAGTGGAATATGTACCTACCATCGCAGATCTTTAACTTTCCAATTTTAATTTTATCGTAGAGGTTAAGCCGTGCCAGTGACTTTCCTAAAGGTTTTTTTTTGTTCAAACGATTTGCTGCATTAACTCCAGTAAGTCGAAGAATGTCTCCCTCTCCAGGTCTACCTTGTGCAGCCCTAGTCCGACTACTACAGTCCTCGTCTCATCTGGACTCCTAGTAGCAATTATACTCGCGATATGAGTTGCATATAGATGACCAACAGTTTCGCGCTCATCACCGCCAGCTCCGAGGAGGGTTTTTGGAGTTAAGTGGCCGAGAGGTAGCATGTCTCCGGAGTCAGATGGTAAGGGAGTATCAAATGAAATTGGCGATGCGGATGAAAGAGGCACTTGAATCTACGTAATATCAGATAAGACTGCCAAGTTCTTCAAAAACAAGCACATACCCATTGTGATAACCGTCCACCCTGAGTGATTGTAATTAGAATCTTGTCGGAGAAGTAAATGGACGACATTTGAGTTTCCGTGCCGTTCACAAGCCCATTAGCAAGTTTCGTCATAGCTGGAAATGGCGTGTTCTCGACCTCCTCACTGATTCCCAGACTATTTACGCCGGAAGAGAGCATTGGGAGAGACATTCTTTCTAAGATTTAAATGATGTTAACGTGAAGTTTCAAGTCATCAAAAAGTTCAGCCTTGTCGGGGAAGCGGGGTGAAATTAACCACTTCCACCACTAGAATAGCGCAATAAGCGGGGACAGCGGGCAGAAAAAAGCATATCGTTATCGATTAAAAATATATGTGGTGGTAGAATTTCGGGAACTGGTATCTATGTTATGAACATCTTCCAACCCTCGCTATGGCTCCAGTATTCAAACCAAGACAGCGGAAACGCAAGGTCTTAGACAGACAGAGGGCAAACAAGAAATCTTCTGCGACAGATGTCGACTCTAATGTTGAAGTATATGTGCCACCAGAAAAAGCTGCAGTAGAGGAAGAAAAGAGGCAGATTAAGGAAGAACTAAGAAAAGAGGGTACTAAAATCAGTGGAAAGAAGGCCAAAAGATTGGAGAAGTTCATCGAGACGAAGCTGAAAAAGGATCAGAATAGAATACTTCTAGGAAAAGCTGCAAAGTCAACAATAGACACAAGTCTCTTCCAGAGCAGTAGCAAGCTGGGCCAGGGACGGGAGACACAGCGAGAGAGACTGAGCAGGGCTTCGAAAGATAGACAAGCTGGGATTGATATTTTTGGAGACAATGAGGAGATTTTGCTAAAGAATGGGGCTTTGAAGAACCGAGAAGATGACAGCTCGTCTGATGAGAGTGTTGATGGTACAGATCTTGCAGCTACCACCCACGCAGTTGATAACCATGCTCTATTACCGACACCTACAGTAGGTGCAGGATTAAAGAGACCATTGGAGGTTGACGAATTAGGCAAGCCAGTGCTGAAAAAAAGAAAACGCAGAGGAGGGGTAGACTCGAAGTTATCATTCAAGCACGAACCAATACCAGAACCCGAATGGGAGGGATTTGGGTCTGCTTCCGAGATGGATACCGAAGATGAAGATGATGTTCATTCAGGAAGTGGTGGTTCTGGAGAGAGTTCTTCTGATGGAGATGACGAGGAGGAGGCAGATTTAATCTCAGAAAACGCCAGTGATTCGGAATCGCATAGTGAAGAAGAAGTAGAAGAAGAAGAAGAAGGATCCTCATCTGATGAAGATGTAGACGAAGATGATGAAGTGGACGAGCCCGGTATAACAAAGCAAAGATCGTCAGCATTCAAAGCATGGGCAAACCAGCAATTAAACGAGGCTCTAGGCTATCAGACAATTTCGAATATCGCAATGGCAACCGACACTCCAAAAATAGCAGGATTTGAGCCTAGGGCTCCTGAGCAGGATCCCTTACCACTAGAACTACAACCTACCAAAAACCTGAACCGAAGAGTAGCTAGCGTTGCAATAGAACGATTACCGGAGCTTCAAGAAGCTCGGTTAAAACTACCAGTGGTTGCAGAAGAACAGAGGATCATGGAAGCTATTCATGAAAATGATGTTATTGTTATTTGTGGTTCTACAGGATCTGGGAAAACTACTCAGGTACCTCAATTCTTATTTGAAGCTGGGTATGGATCATCGAAAGATACCCCCGGTATGATTGGAATAACACAACCTCGGCGAGTTGCTGCTGTTAGTATGTCAAAACGTGTAGGAGACGAGTTAGGTAATCACGGAAAGAAAGTGGCTTTCCAAATTCGGTTCGAAGGCACTGTAGGATCACAGACTGCAATGAAGTTTATGACTGATGGTGTACTTCTCCGAGAAGTATCACAAGACTTTCTCCTGAAGAAATATTCTGCAATCATCATCGATGAGGCTCACGAACGGAGTTTGAATACGGATATCTTGATCGTTATGCTCAGTCGTGTTGTTAAGCTACGAAAAGAAGAAGCCGCAACAAACACTGAAATCAAACCTTTGAAGTTAATCATTATGTCCGCAACACTGCGTGTAACCGATTTCACTGCAAATAAGAGCCTGTTTTCAACTGCGCCTCCAGTGCTACAAGCTGAAGGTAGGCAATTCACAGTCACGGATCATTTTAGCCGAAAGACCCACCACGACTATGTTGAAGAGCTCTTCCATAAAATTAGCAAAGGCCACAAAAAATTACCCTCTGGAGCATTCCTCGTCTTTCTTACTGGGCAAAACGAAATCACACAGTTGAGCAAGAAATTGAAAGATGCTTTCGGAAGAGGTTCGACTGCTGCCGAGCCTCATGTATCAGTATCTGGTAAAGACCGGCCAATCGAAGCAGAAGATGTAGATTTCGGCGATTTCCAAGATGAAGGTGACAATCTTATCGACGATTATGTGGATTTTGAGAACGACGATGAAGATGAAGACGAATTCGACGTGGCTGAAGATGGCGAGGAGTTAGAGTCTGGCCCTTCTAAGATGCACATATTACCTCTTTATTCTATGCTACCAAATCGGGAGCAACTCCGAGTATTCGACCCCCCGCCGGAAGGCTCTCGTCTTGTCATTTTAGCTACCAACGTTGCAGAGACGAGTCTTACCATACCTGGTATTCGATATGTGTTCGATTGTGGCCGATCTAAGGAGCGAAAATACGACCAGACCACTGGAGTGCAAAGTTTTGAGATTGGATGGATCAGCAAAGCAAGCGCTAGTCAGCGTGCAGGTCGTGCTGGACGAACTGGCCCTGGTCACTGTTACAAGCTCTATTCATCTGCAGTGTATGAGCGGGATTTCCAGGACTTTGCGGAGCCTGAAATTCTACGCATGCCAATCGAAGGAGTCGTCCTTCAGTTGAAGGCTATGAATTTACAGAAAATAGTCAACTTTCCATTTCCCACGCCGCCGGACCGTAAAAGCTTAGAGAATTCTGAGAAACTCTTGAAATACTTGTCTGCCATAACACCAGCTGGACAGATTACGCCTACTGGGTCAACAATGTCGATATTCCCATTGTCGCCGAGATTCTCTAGAATCTTGCTAGTTGGGCACTTGCATGATTGCTTGCCATATACTATTGCTATGGTTGCTGCACTTTCTGCGGCAGACGTATTCATACCCGAAAACCAGGTTGTTCCTGCAGCTGCTGAGAGAGCCGAAGATTCTTATTTCACAAATGAAGATCGTATTCAGGAGGAAGCACGAAATGCCATCAGAAGGAAATTTAACAAAGTTCATAAAGATTTCTGCTTCCTTGATGACAAATCTGATGCAATCAAGCTGCTACAAGTCACAGGGGAATTTGCCCACGAGCCAACAGAAGAATGGTGCAAATCACATTTTGTTAGACACAAGGTTTTGAAAGAAATCCAGCAACTACGAGTTCAGATAACAAACCTTTTAAAGAGTCATATTGCTGCTTTTGCCGCATTGAAGTTTCAGGACAAGCTACCTCCTCCATCACCTAAGCAGGTTAAAGCCCTCAAGCAGATGGTCGCCGCCGGTTACATAGACCACATCGCCATGCGCGCAGATCTTGCGCCAAACCCTCCGACTGGCTATCGCAAGCCATCTCGTGCGATTGATGTGCCTTACCTCACTCTATCTCCATCTCATTTGAGACACGACGAGGAGGATAAGGCAGTTTATATCCACCCATCTTCACCTCTTTCTCACCTCAGCATCACGGAATGCCCACAATACATCATGTATTCGTACTTGCAGCGTGCAGCACCAAATGTCGAAGGGAAAATACCTAAAGCCAGGATGCATGCTTTGACTGATATTAGTGGGAACCAATTAGCAGCTCTGGCGAAAGGAACCACATTGATCGATTATGGGAAACCAATCAAAGTTACACCTACGAACAATAGCTTTAACGGGTTGCAGGAGATAAGGGAATGTTGGGTAATTCCATATCTGAAAGCTGAGGGTGTTGGAGGGGTAGGGTGGCCATTGCCTGCAAGAAAGGTCATACAGAAGAAGATGCCAGGGAAGACAGGATGGGTGGTGGAATAACTTGCTTCAAGATACCCATAAGTTAATATCTTAGATTTTTTAAAATATAGGTATGGTGAATTGTAGAGAACAATGAATCAGAGTGTGAAATTTAACTCCAAATTTAAGGGAAACTCATTTGCATTTTCTTGTCATAATAGAATTGCATCGTTTCTTGAATTAAAGAATTAACGTTAAGTGACACGAGCCTGAGTCTCATGACGCAAAGTTTGCGAAATGCAACGTAGATGTAATTTCGATAAACTTTAACATGCTTACTATGTTGGTTTAACAACTCGCGAAGCTTTTCTGGTTGATTTGTTCTTTCGTGTGGACAGCACATCCAACTATATATGTGAGATTCCCCTACATATGAGCCTTGATCTATGAATATTCCAGACCTTCGTGCGCTGAAATAATATAGAACTAGAGAGTTTTTCGTAACTACAATATACCTGTGAACTAGATAGTGAAGGTGATTACCCAGTTTTGGCTACTTGAAGTTGCATTAGTTAACGGGCAGAACATATCGACAATTGGGTTCTATAAACGGGAGAAGTGAACTTCTTCATCACAGATAGGGGGCAGTTATTCATCGTCGTTGAAAATATTCGTTATGGATCTAAAACCAAAGATCCTATGTGCATTTCATATTTGAAATGTTTCGAACTCGAAACTCAATGGAAGCATTCTACCTGTCGTTCTATATTGAGGAACCATACTCTGCTACGACCCAATAACAGAAATCCTCCCACTCTCCATTCCACTGTTCTATACGCTGGGCACGAAGTCCTTTACCTCTAGCGCCCTCTTCAATAGTTTTGAGCCAGTTTTCCGTTGTCTGATCTTCGAACGCAGCCCACCGGATGCTATTCTGTGCCAAGGAGCCCTAATCAAAAAATTAGATTGAATATTTTCTTACCATAAAAAACCTACCAGACCAGCTAAACCCAAGTTTTCCCAGCCTTGTAAAGCTTGCCAGAAGTCGTGAGTTAGTCCTGAAGTCCCTTGTCCCAGAAGCGCAGGGTCGTCATTTGATATCGCAGCCGCTACGCCTCTTGAGAGTAGGGCTGGTAGGGTGTGTGAGAGGATAGAGGCGGTGTATCTTAATACCTCGTTGGAAATTGGACAGCTCTCAATGAGAATTTTTTGATCTTTTACCATGTCAATTAAGACAGGGTGCTTATGCAATGAAAATGCATGGCCGATTCTCCGAGACCCAAAGAGAATAGCATCAAAGAGATTCTGGTCAGTAGCATCACCGTCACCTAAACATTCGCCAGCATGGAAGAAAAATGGGATGTCGATTCCTTCTTTGGCGCATACTTCCTTAAACCCTATAAGATACTTAGCTCATGTACAAAGGCTGTCTCCAGTTTGGAGTGAATCTTCATAAAACTCTAAATATACGTATCTTAGAGAAGGGATCAAAGGACACTCACAGAGGAGCTCTGGGGTTAAATCATGCAACGTTCTACCCATGTCTTCCGGTCCGACAACATCGTACCCGGCAATCAAGTGAGGATATTTCTTCTTAGCTTGAATGCACGCCTTCATATCTGGAGAGAAATGGTTAGTACAGACTACTTCCAAGAATAAATTACATGCCCTTAATTATCATTTCAGTGGAAGCATGTCTCATCGAAGTCCAGATGACTCTTGCCCCCCAGAATTCCTTTCCCTCCTCGCTAGCCATAAACTCCGCAATTAATTCAGTCAGAATACCCGTAACCTCTAACGGAATTGCTGCCGCTGTATTTTGACCTTTCAAAGTAAACGCACTACTGACTACAGCTCTAAGCTCAATCCATTTTATGCCATCCTCTAATAGCGTGCTGAAAAGCTTCTTAACAAAGGACCGAAAAATTGGTTCGTAGTAGAAGATTGGGCTGAGCATAACAAAAGCTGACGAAAGCTTCTTCCACACATCATCAACACCTAAATGATGCTGCAATGACTCTGTTTGAGTGATCGAACAGCGATCCTGCATCCATGACACGAAACCTACCCGCCCTCCATCTGGGAAACTATCTGCAGCATCTTTCAGCGGCACAAGAACATTGGGAACATAGTCTGAATGCCAAATAGAAGGGGTCGTGGCGGTTATGGAGCTCTCATGCTGAATGTTCAGCCTACCTAGCTCACGAGCATCGGTAGAAGTGAGAGCAACCGAGGCTGAAATACACATTCCTGGTGTTTGTATTGCTTCATTGAAAACCCATTTCAGGTCAACGGTTGCACCAATGTGAGCATGAAGTACGCTTCCCTTGGGCATTCTCCTTACGATTTTCCAGAGGTTTGTGGTCTCCATATGCGATTTTGCGACATTGAACATCATACCAGGGAAGAGCTCATTCTGACTCAACTCTTTATTCTTTTCAGTTCTCCAAATTGTTTGCCTCTCTTCATCCCGAATACGGGTTACAATCGCACAGGCTTCTTGGGCAGTTGGCGAAAGCCCTTGCCTGAACTCATAGTCTAGATAGCTATTAGAACCGTGAATGTAAGGTATGCAAACAAATATATGAATTTAAAGCCATACCACTACGATGGGTCTTTTCTTTTGTAATCAACTTTTCACGATCTGCATAGAAGGTCTCTACACCAACTCTGTTACCCAGGTCAAATTTTGGGCCACTTGGTTTGTCTGCATTCATTTTGACGACCCTAACTCGAATATTGTAATACCCTGTCTCTTTCTCGACGCTACCTCTAGTTCTTCGCTATCTATATACCGGAGAGAATAATAAGAATAAGTCGTGAGTCAGCCGGAGGAAGTCCGAACTGGAACGAGTCAGCGCCGGTTACCGACGTATATGAGAGGAGATTAGTAACGATTGCTCATAGAACACATTGTGACTTACTTTTCAGAGATAACGGGAAATTAGTTTACATACCTTCGCGGTGATCTTGGCATCACTGCTCTTTGCTTGAATAATATAGTTTTGTGCCATGTGCGCTAGAGAAAGATCACGTGTATTATGATACGAAGTCAATTGCATTCTCATAGGTAATTTGCTTCGTTGAGACAGACTTGCTCAGGGAATTTCCTGGAAACTCTCGTTGATTCTATGGCCAATTCATGAACATAACCTTTTGGTTGCTGATGTCACGCACGTGTTGCCACTTTTCATATAACTATCAGACATCATTTTTGCAAGAGTGGGTGTTGTCTATGCAATTCACTGTTGAGAGCAACTAGATTTTCATGGAGATTAACGAGAAATAACTCCGGTTTTAGGCAACAGAATGAAACTGTACACGTACTTAAATGTTTGGTACAGGATAGCGGTGAGCAGATTACGAGCTGGCAAGGATAGTAGCATTCAGGCACCTTTCGTTTCTCTGCACTTTATCAGGATCGTCGGAATACGTCCGACATCCATGACTTCCGCTTTTTGCTTTGTTAACAACTCATTTACATTGAATTTCCTATATAAACAGATACCTCGCCGGGATTAAACCTTACGAATATATTCTAGAAATAGTTTCATTACTGCTTGTTACTAGTAATTTGGATAAACTTCTATAGTGGTCACATCTTGAAAACGGACGTTTTCGGATTCCAAGCCTATCGTCGAGCTTTGCCACTTATAAAATTGGTAGTTTCTCCTGATTAGAAAAAGCAGTGGCTATCATAAATCCCAACATGACTGAAACCCGAGCTTTCGACGGGTCTGACGAAGACGTGTCCTTGGTATCAACACTATGGCAGGATGTCTTCCCTGCCTGGCCTATCCCGCAAGATCGTCTGGCAAGAGTCCTCAAGCACGAAAGTGGTAACCATATAATCCACCCGTACGGTTTCTGTATATCTTATATGAGCGGCAATGATGAAGGGAAGATAGCCTGTGTCGGTGTATTGAAAGAGAACAGACGAAAAGGCCATGGTACATCCCTAATAAAGGCCGCTTGTAGTGCCATGGAATCGAGAGTGCCTGCTGGGACAAAAATACGATGTCAAATCGACTCTGGTTTTCCGAGATTCTGGCCCGGTATGTTTCTCTTATTTAAGACCATATCATTTTGCTCAAGCTACGTTTCAAAAGCTATAACTTCAGAATTTATTCATAGCAGATCGCTGACCTGTGGACTAGGAGTACCTAAGGAATTCATGCCAGAGGCTCAAGGATTCTTTGAAAACCTTGGTAAGTTGATAACTAGCTCCTTATAGAAGGATACATTATTTCTAACAACCCACAGGTTTCCAACTGTCTAAGGTGAGCCGATTGAAAAGGCTATGTTATTTGACAGTCATCCTCCCATACTTTCTTTGAGTGAGACGACTCAAGTCTGAAAGTTATCTACTGAAACTCGTTCCCAGCAATTGCTAATTTAACTAATATAAGGACACACCACCTCAAGATTACTATCGTTCAATTTCTACCAGTATAGCCACACCTGAAGTCCTCGAGCGGGTTTCAAAACTTCCCCTGACATTTTCACCATGGTCTCCTGAGTTATACGAAGAATGCATGAGCAAACAGCGAGCCAACTTCCACAGAAACCCAGGCTGGTAGGATCACACCTTTTCCTAATCCCTCAAATTTTCCCGCCAAACCACCATTTTGAAAAGAAGTAGCTCGATCACTGACGATCTGAATAGGATCCTCGTCTACGAACTCGCTCACCTGCAAAATCTTCACCATGAGGTTATGGTTGCTTTCAATGCGTCTGGGCAACAAGTAGGCTGGACAATAATGGCCTCCCCATCTACACTACTCTGTGAAAACTTTACGTTTCTACCGCTTTGCCCATCTAAGGATAAAACGGGCATTATTTGTTGCGTAGGAATTGATGAGAGTGCCAGGGGGCAAGGGGCTGGGTTGGCATTAATTGTCAATGCTATGCAAAACATGAAGGTATTTGATTTTTATTTCAAGATTTCTTTTATAGGAAGGCAGTGCTGACAAACACTAGGAGAGAGGTATGGAGGGTGTGCTTATTGATTCGGTGGTTATCAGAGGGTTTTATGAGGGTTTGGGATGCGAAGTAATATGGGAGTATGGAAAGTTTGAACATATGCAGTTGAACAACACGTAGCACCTTCAGCGCCTCTGACCCTTTGTAGCAACATATAATATTGTGGCGTGCAACACGCTTTTTCAGAAATTGAAGGATAGAGAATTGAGCAACTTAGAGAGCGCAGTATACTTAATTCACTCTGGTTATGCGGTCCATATTCTTCCCCTTTCAACCTCGCTTAGCTGATAATCACACTGCATACTTTGTATAGGGAACCTGTGGTCTGAAATAATGTGCTAGTAACTAGCAACTTAAAACCAAAAATATCTATGACTTTGGATCTGGTTGCTAGTTGTAACATACACATTTTAAATACTGTCTTTGAAGTGTCTAAGTGTTCTAGTAAACGTATAAATAGATAGGGGCAATGCAGCCGTTTTTGTTTATTTGAAGCTACACAATATTCTAGTATTACATTATACAGTTTATGTGTCTAAGTTGTAGCTTATCACCTATCCTTTTACATCTCATCACCACTATGCTCAGCAGCAAACACTGCTTTCACCAGCAACTTTTTGTTTACTATATTCTTGTTAGCTTCACCCCCTGAAATAATACTCATATAAGCCTAGGGAAAAAGGAAACCAAACTTACTTTTCCCCATAGCATTCCTAGGAATGTCTTCCACAACCTTCATAATCTGAGGAACTTTGTATCCAGCCAACTTTTCCTTCATACTCTTTCGCATATCCAACGGACTCCATCTTCCACCATTTCTCCCTGCGGTCATCCCAAATGGTGTTAACATCACAACTGCACCAACCTTATGTCCCCACTTCCCACTTGGTACCGCTACTACCGCACATTCCGCCACTTGTGGTAGAGAGAGAAGTTCGCGCTCGACTTCCAAAGCCGAGATCTTCTCACCTCCGGACTTGATAATATCGGCCGAAAGCCGACCAAGAATAAAATACATTGATCCTTTTGCCCACGGCTGGTCCGAGTGCCCTGCTGTTGATACATCCCGACGGACAGCTACATCACCAGTTTTGAACCACCGACCTTTCCCATCTTCGCCTTCTACGTGTTCCTTTGCTGTGGCTGCGGGGTTCTCCCAGTACTCTTTGAATATGGTGGGGCCTCGTAACTGAATTTCACCGTGACGCTCTTTGCCATCTGAGGAGAGTTCTTCGCCGGGAATGATTACCTCGTGTGTTTCTGTATCGACAAGCCGGACTTCGACTGACGGAAGTGGCCAGCCTACCGATGCGTCTACGCGATCTGCATTGTCAAGACCGCAGGAAAGGGCCATACCCACTTCTGTCATCCCATATCTTTCTAAAAGGACATTTCCGTTGCTCAAGTCAGCCCATTTCTTCTTTGTCGGTGTTGGTAATGCGGCTGAGCCGGATATGTTAAGGCGGAGATTCTCTGGGGAGATAGCAATTTTGGCAGCCGCCTGCAATTCTGGAGAAAGGCTTGGAAATGTGGCCAGTAGGCGGTTGTAGACAGTAGGTACAACAGTGAAGAAGGTAATTTTGGACGATGAGCTTGGATTGGGAAGAAACGGAGCGGCAAAGCGGCTCCAAACTGCTGTCGCGTTAAACGGAAATATGAACTCGATTGTAGAACCAGATAATAGAGGCGCAAGAATAGCATTAATAGTTCCGTGTATGTGATGTAGAGGTAAAACATGTAACAAGCGGTCCTGTGAAGAGTAGTTCCATGCCGTGGTTAATGATTGAGCCTGGGCTGTCATTACTGAAAGTGGTAGCAAGACGCCTTTCTGTACTGCAGTCAGTAAGTCGTCAAGAATAGTGTTAAGAGAGCATTTACAGGACGGTTAGTTGTCCCGGATGTATATAACATCATTCCCCCATCTTCCTGCTCAGATTCTTGCAGCTCAACCTCTCCCCCCTCTCCGCCACCTAATTTCTTTTCCAATATTACGAACTTCGGTTGCGTTTCTAACCCCTCCTTCAGCACATCACTCGCTTCCTTCTCAAATTTTTTACTCGAAAGCAGCATAGATGCCCGACTATGATCCATAATGTACTGCAATTCATGCGGGGGAAACGCAGGACTTAATGGCAGCGCAATTGAATTCGTTCCAATCACCGAAAGCAACGTTACTAAAGACAGACATCAACATCTATTATCCATATCCAAAGTTTAAGCACGCGATTGAGATATAGCGCACCTACATAGTCATAGCAGTTTTCTACTAAAAAAGCTATCCTCTCCCCTTTGATAGAACCGCCGTGTTCTTTCACCAGATTATCTTTGGCATCTGCTACATCTTTCAAAAGTTCTCCGTATGTGAATTGCCTGCCCGAAACCGAGTGTACTACCGCGGTGGACTTTGGGTCGTGTTTGGCTATGGCTTCGAAAATCGGTAGACGGGGGAGTGTAGACGCCATTCTCACGGGTTGAAGGATAAAGGGCAGACAGCGAGGTGTGGAAGTGGTGTATAGGAGAGAAGAGAGAGAGGAAGGGAGTCGGAAATGATTGTATGTACGGAACATGTTGAAGGACGGAAGGGAAGAAATTAAATTATTGTTGAGATACAGTAGTAGATGCGGCAATGCAGGGGTACATCCCACTCATTTGTCTATGTACCGGTTGGGTGGGTGCTTGTCAGAGTAATATAGTGAGCATACACTTAACCTAGGGAAGTAAGAGCACCATAGCGTCGGCTATAGTTAATAGCCGATGGCCCACTTATAAAAATGCTAAGCCGAGCCTCGTCAACGTCAGAGCTTGAGGTGCGGTGCTTCAAAACGCAGCATATATTCAGCCTCGTATATATCTAGTGCCTACTCAAGAAAGAAGGCTACACGCGCTATATTGTGATTCTACATAGCACAAAGGACTCTTGATGCTTCGGAGATCCATTCTAAACCTGGCACGGCGACCAATCTACTATTCCACCATGGCATCTAATACCCCGATGGAAGACATAATGCGTCAAAAAGTATTTTCTCCTTCCCTCTGCGAAAATGCGACGCTAACATCTGACCAGATTACAACCGCCCTTTCTCCCTCTACCCTCGAAATCCACAACGACTCCCATCTCCACGCTCACCATAAAGCCATGAAAGATTCCACCTCCGCTGAAACCCATTTCCGCGTCGTCATTACCTCGGAAGCATTTGAGAAGAAGATGCAGCCTGCAAGACACCGGATGGTATATGCACTACTCAAAGATGAGATGGCGCGTGAGGGCGGTATTCACGCCTTGCAATTGAGGACGAAGACACCTGCGGAGGAGGAGAGGCAAATGCAAAGTGAGCGGGAGGGAAAGGGAGTAGAGATTGATGGAGCGAAAATCGAGAAATCGTAGGAATCCAAGCTCGGGACATGTGGACGACGATTTGGGCTGTTTGCCCAATTTCGTGCTGATATGATAGCAGACATGAAGCTTAGCAGTACGAGAAAATTACTTGTATACTATTGCGGCTGCATAAAGAAAGCATGCCTGGTGAATGGGAGCAAGTGCTAACTAGATGAGATGTTAATATTGGATGACAGTATTTGAAATGATGCAGAACGACTGAGTACTATTATCTATCAACTTTTCTTCTCAAAATTTCATAATGCTTTCAGTTGACCAAAAAGCTCTTGGTGAACTGAAGATTGTTACGAAAGGAAACAGAAGAGCGGTAGCTCCTCGCCTCCGTTCAATATAGTTGTCTTTTGAACAAAATGGAGTTGATATGTAATTTGCTTTTGTGTTGCCTCTATAAACATCGGGTATGCCAGGCAATATCGCTCTCAATAATAACGCCTTGGTGTAATCCTCCCCAGACCAGCGAAACATGATGCAAATAGAAGCCCATAGTTTCTGTAGTCTGATACTATAATGCATTAAAACCCATAGAAAAACCTTCGTAACGCAATGCTACAACGAGCTTAAGAAAAACAGTCTGGTGTGATTGAGTTAGTATTGAGTTAATGAGTAATGCTGAGCTTTTGCGCCTACCACTGCTTTGTCCTGACACTTTAGACCGAGAACTTGGCTTTAGCGCGAGTGCTTCCCGCATGGGCAGAGTCGGTGTGTCCAGAGAATTCAACCTGTTCGGCAGCGGGAACCTTCAAGACCTCCTTGAATTTGCGACCAATGTTCAAAAGAACCTCTTTTCCCTTCTCCGTTGATCGGCCTTTTCCACCAGCAGTATCCCCATCACCGCCGTTTGGAATGCTCTTGCCAATTGTGCGGGTCCAGACACCGATACGGTAGAAGCCTTTTCGAACATTGCAGACAACGCCCATTACTTCTCCATCATTATCCTCCTCAAGGGTTTCTCCGATGGCTGATAGCATGACGTGAAGCCAGAGATCATCAATTGGAACGTTGCGCTTCTCCTTAAATTGATAGGACCACTTGCCACCGTGCTTGTTCTGAACATCCTCCCATTCTGGTCGGACACCTTCCTTGAACATATGGTAGTCTGACTTGAGGGCGAGCTCAGAGACCGGGGCGATGTTGTTCTACGTGTAATTATTAGTACTTGAACTATATAGAGAAGAAATCGGAAGCGCATACGTAGACACCCCAGAATTCCTCAACAGAGTCAAAGGTGATGACCTCCTTAAGCAAATCATTCCAATTGTCTCCCTTGCGTAAAGTCAGTATCAAGACCAATTCTCTCTTGGCTAGATCTCACCTTGCCAGAAGGTGGCTTGGTGAACCACAAAGTCCACTTATGCATCAAGGGGTGCTTGACATTGAAGTTGTCCTTATCATGGAAGACAGTGGTTTGCTGATCACCACTTGGGCTCTGAGCCTCGTTCTGTCCATCTGGGGAGATGGGTATAGTTTGGAGGTCAACTTGTTGACTTTCGGTTGCTGCCATGTTTGCGACTGTGCTTATGTAACTATGATTGAGAATAGCAAAGGCTTTTGGGAAATGTATAGTGTTCTATACTGGTGATAATAGTTGAGGAAGATGAACTGGGAAGGACTTCCTAGATCGAATTGGGCCAAAAGGTCAGACGTGAGTAGGGCAAACCGGGACTGTTTGATTCTGCGACTCTTTCTCCAGGAAAGAAATCCAATTTTTGGAAGTGGTGGAAGATATAGTGTTAGGATTGAATTTTGGGTTTGCTCTTTCTTCAACTTTAGAATTGTCTGCTTCATTAACCTTAGGCAGAAAGATAAGTATGCACGTGATAATGGCCCACTTTAGTTGCAGCCTTGATGCAAGGCTAACCAGAGTATTGCGATGGGGCTTTGTTCTAAAGTAATAGGCACTAAAGATATAATGGAACTTTACTTCTTCTAACTATACAGTATATTTTTTTTCTTTTTTTTAAAAAAAGCATTGAGAAGTGATATGTGCGTGACCAGTCTACAGTTTAGTTTTCGACGGCATTGGAGCTATAACTTTTGTAAGCTCTTCAAAGGTTTAAATATATAAGATTTAATTTACTAAAAATGTACTGTCTGATGATCTGACTGATGATTAAATCTTGAATACAAATATACATGTGTACCTGCAACGCCGCGCTATGATGTCTAACCCATTGAGATACCTATCAGAACAGAGGCCTGCTCTATACAGATCTAGGTGGGAAGAGGCCACCGAAAAAGCCCCTGGATTCCATCTCACACATGCTGAAATGAAGCCTAACCCTGGCTATTGAGAAAGCTGAGATAACAGTTCCAGCCCAATGAGATAACATTGACAACCAACACTCGATGATGTAGAGGAATCAACTTGAAATTAATAGCTTGGACAAATGGCCAGACCATCCAGTTCTTCTGCAGTGCAGTCCAGTATGTAGTCTCTAACTTCTTTTGTGGGCTCGAACCTTCCATGATCGCCATACTGCTAAGGAAGACAAAAAGATTGGTGCTGGCGAAGATAGTTTGATCGGCTCCAACGCGGGCAAGGATCTCGACGTTCTTGTTTCGGAAGACAACCTTGTTCTGGAGGAACTTGAACCAGGTCGTAGCTGCTGGGCCGAAGATAGCTAGAGGAAGAGAGGTGAGCTGTAGCGCGAATAGAAGATATCTACAATTGAACTTACCACCACCATAGAGTGCCATTCGGCCAGTCCGGGCTAATTCATGATTTCTCCAGCCTTTCTTCTCCACCAATTGCTGTGCCATAGTATCACCTGTTGCGAAGAGCACCGCGGTAGTGATGCTCTGTGTGAGCAGAGGGCTTTTCGCCAGCTTCATTTGATACCTAGATAGCAGTTAGGATTGAGATCAACACTGTATTGATAGTAATGAGTGAGTTGAATATATGGTTCAGGAACATACCATCTTAACATCTTGCAGGAGGACTTTAGCTTCTTCGTCCGGTACTCTGTTGTGATTAAGTGAAGGATGGGAGGTAACAAATGAACTAGATAAACTTGAAGTTACTGCCATAGGCGGTGTGGCTTTTAGTCGGCTGCTAGATCGTTATCTACCCAGACAGGAAAGCTATCATCAGAAAGGGGTCAACCTCATCTACAAAAGTGGCACGTGGTTGGTACGCTTGGATGTCTGAAATATTAAGGTGAGACACTCTTCCTTTCCAGGAGCAAATTCTGAGAAAAGGGAACACTTTGCGGTGTCGAGCGGAATCTCACCATTTTCCCCTCACGAGGCACAAATATATAACATTGAAAGTGCATGTAATACATGTAATCATTGCAAATTTGGTAGGTACACTGTTGCTAGTAGCTTTCAAGAGGTGCTCTATCGTCAGAAAGATCGGGAACCCAGCCCTTAGGCCGCTCTCTTCCTCGAATGATCATTCCGTATACTGCAGTTTCAACCTTTTCAACACAAGTCTTCATAACCTCCATCTTCTTCTCCACATCCTTTCCTAAACCAGTCCCACCACACGAGGTTGTATCTAGTGCCTGGAAGCTCATTCTCAGCTCTCTCATATCCATCAGAATGTCACGCTTAGAGACAATCCCATGTAGTTCATTAGACGAACTAGGAAGAGAACCTGTTGTCGCCATCGTAGTAATGGCGAATCGCATCAATTCTCCCACGAGATCGAAAATGCCGAGAACATAATCATCGCCAGTTAATTCAATGGTGTCCGGAAGAGCTGCCGAAGCTTCCTCTATCGTCATTAGAGCTTGATGTTTTAGATAATGGTCGAACGTGATGGCTTCCATATACTCTTGGATACCACCCGAGATTTGACGCTGATATCTCCATGAATTGATACCGGCAAGGTCTGGTGCAATGGCTGCGAGTTGCGCATGCATAGTAGTGACTTTTTCTTGATTATCTGAGGCTATCTTGGGTGGTATATCACTCTTTAAAGTTCGGACTCTATACTGGTTAGTCACAAAATCCTTGACGATTTCCCACGACACAACTCTTACCTTTGCAACGCAAAAATACTACAAATGTTAGTCAATCATCTTGAAAGGAATATATACAGAGCTCACATCTTTTTACTCGCAGCAGTAATGTCTCGTGATGTTTTGATAATCCTTTCTCTACGATCATGATGCTCATCTAATTCGTCACGGAAAGTCTCAAACATAGGCATAAAAGGTGACGCGCTTGTTTCTGATTCCTTCTTCTCGACTCCATCGCTGCTTCTCTTGACACCAGGCATTTCTTTAGAGCCGTCTGGTATGGACGGGAGTTGACTTCTGACTAGTAGTGTTTGATTCATGGCTTTGTGATATTTATGTTCTGATTAGATCCGTTTCAGCAAGGGTGACACTTGTGTCTTGGCATTGATGTCGAACTTCAAGATATAAATTTGGCTTCAATTTTGGTTCCTATTCATTACTACAGCGACAGCATTTTAGGAACATGTGACAGATTTTAGCGAATTGAATTTTTTAGTTTCACTTAACGACAGAGCCCTTGTTCTTCCTTTTATTCATTCGCATGATGGCAAGCTTTTTCACAAGCCCAACGGTCGTGTTCTCCTCCGCCGTGGCCCTAAGAGTTATCTTATTCTTCTATGGCTTATGGCAAGATGCGAATTCACCTCTCAAATATACCGACATTGATTACTATGTCTTCACTGATGCGGCGCGATTCATAGCCCATGGTCAATCACCTTATGATCGTGACACATATCGCTACACCCCTCTCCTGGCTTGGATGTTGATTCCGACCACCTGGTCCAGCATGTGGTTCTCATTTGGCAAGATACTTTTTGCAGTCGGTGATATCGTAGCCGGCTGGTTGATAGTTCTGGTTTTGAGAAACTCGAACAGAATGTCAATGGAAAGAGCACTAAGGTTCGCGAGTATTTGGCTGCTGAACCCTATGGTTGCCACAATCAGCACGAGAGGGAGCTCGGAGGGACTTTTAGGAGTTATGGTGATCGCTCTATTATGGGCTATAACCCAGAAGAGGATAGTACTTGCTGGACTTTTGCTTGGACTAGGTGTTCATTTCAAAATATATCCATTTATATATGCACCATCTATCATCTGGTGGCTAGATGACGACAATTTGGGGTCAAAACACACTCCCAAATCCAGACAAACAGATCTGTTGAGTCAAATCAAACGATTCTTCAACACATCTCGAATCAAGATTACGATCACAAGTTTTCTTACTTTCATGACTTTGAACACTGTCATGTATATCAAGTAGGTTTACCCCACAACATTCATGAAGATCGAAACTGACAAGCTAGATTCGGCTTCCCCTTTCTCCAACACACTTATCTCCACCACATCACAAGAGAGGACCATCGACACAATTTCTCACCTTATAACACGCTCCTCTATCTCAATTCTTCCCTCTCGGGCCCATCCCATTTCAGCCTCGAGTCCCTTGCATTCGTTCCCCAGTTGTTCCTCTCGGCCGTTGCTCTTCCATTCCTCCTTGCGAAAAAAGATCTTCCATCTGCAATGCTCGCTCAGACATTTGCTTTCGTATCTTTCAACAAAGTCTGCACTAGCCAGGTACCGTGCTTTTCTAATCCCATCCTTTAGATCATTTCTGACAAACTTTAGTACTTTCTCTGGTATATGGTCTTCCTCCCCTTCTATCTTCCTACCTCTTCCCTACTGCAGAACACCTATCTAGGTCTTTCGGCAGCTGGTCTTTGGGTGATTACTCAAGGTTTATGGCTGCAACAAGGCTTCAACCTAGAATTTCTGGGCCAGAGTACGTTTGTGCCCGGGTTGTGGATAGCGAGTTTGTTGTTTTTCTTGACAAACACGTGGATCTTATCTATAATAGTTTCAGACGTTGGAGGATTGAACCCTTTTCTCAGATCCCCAAGTCATGGTAAACTTAGGTCGCAGTAGTAGACTTCTTAAAAGACAAATCGTTATACGTGCCTCTATTATAATACGGTGAAGCATTTAAAAAGTTCCGAACAAATTTTTTTTTTATTAAACTCGAATGAATAGCTAGCAATGATACATTTAAAGGAGCGTTTGTGAATACCACCATACGATACCTGATGAACTCAAATTGAGATACGTTAACGATGAATTTGGCAGTGAAGCTAAATACATACACAGAGGCATAACGAGGCTATGTTGAGGGAACACATCCCAGTCATGGATAGGCGTCATTTTTGGCTATGTATGTATTAGAAAGATACTCAGGCAATAGAGACCCTTAGTACTGTTACTTAAATCCTTGTTTGACTTATATCAAACACATCAGAGTGCGTTAACGTAGCAGCAATTATCTAAGTAGCTTTTGAGCATTTTGAGTATTTTGCGTAAACAGCTGATGTTTTCTGCTCTACTTTAGCTTGCCTGCCCCAAGTGTGAAGTGCAAATTTGATTGTTGAGAATGCAAGGATTTCCTCACTAGTATTATGTATATTTCGTATAAATCATTCTTAACCGTGCTGTCTGCAAATTAATACTCGGCGAGCAGGGTGGTATAGCAACATGGACAATGACAGACATGCCTTTTTATATTGCTCTCAGACGAGCAGGAAATACACCTGCGGATGAAAAGCACGTCGATGGAATTAGCCATGCAGAATAGAAACGTTTCTGCTGTGCCCTATACAGGAGCAATGGCGATGTGCAACTTGTGGTCGAGTTGTTTCTTAGGCGGAGGATTGATCTGAAGATTAGACATAACTTTGAAGTTTGATATGAGATTCGAGAATAACATATTAGCACATCCTAGTGTACAACGTCCCTTATATGAAATGTAGCATGTAGAATTGTTTCAAAATGTCACTTGGTCACTAAGATGTGTCGCAATTTCGTGTCTTCCGCTGACTCGTTTACACATGGTACTGTTAAAAACCACGAAATTCATAGCCGGAGATATCTCATGTACGGTCTCTACAACCTCAAGCAAAATAGGCGCTCTGAATATCATTTCCAAAGTGCTAGCATTCCAGAAAATGTAAATAACATGTTGTCCATTCTTTACCACTAATTGGCCTTCCAAACCCAGCAAGCAAAAAACACTCCTAGTGCGCCTTTTGGGCATACATGCGAATACAATAGCCAGATTGTTTGCTAGCCCACCCTAAGATATCCTTTTTGGCCATGCAACCTCCCCGGGTATGATATTCCCTATTAACTCCATCGCTAAAACATAAAAACCAGATTATCTAAAAAGTACCATAGAAAGCAAGAAAAACTGCAGGAAATAAAGAACAGTGTTGTAGTGCTGGATTAGTGTCAAATCGAGGATAGTGAGCTTAACCTTGGAGTAGATTTAAGTGATGGTGATTCCAGAACTGAGAGATAAATAGCTCGATACTTTAAGAGACTTGGCGCGCATCCTCGTTAGGTTCTGTGGGTCATTCCAATTTAGACAATGGAAGGCTGTGGTGCTCTCCGAACACTCGAGCCATTTTACGCCGGGACGCGATTGCTCCAGGGATTCGAGAATTGGATCGCTCCACATGCCAATACAAGTGTTGTTCTTGAGTAGAAAATAAGGATTCCAGGATGGAAGAACGGAGTCTATAGAGCTGTTAGTACCTATAAGACAGAGAGGTTAAGGAGAACGTACCAAGATCGATGAATTTGATATTTATATAATCCAAAGCTGTGAGCCGTCTCAGTGATCGCACAGCGGCATGAACCAGTGTTTCAAAAGAATAGATGAATGCCATATCCGTGATTGCGGATCCATCATTCCACTGTAGCGGCGGCCGGCATAAGTTCTTGACTGTTAATTCTACACTTTTCAATCGAGACGTTCGAGGATTCGACATTGCCGCCATATTGTCAAAGAAGGAGCTGCAAACACGACCTGTATAACCAAAGTGTTCTAACGCTGGCATTGCCCGTGCCATTTCTTTGCAGAAGTGGATCTGCAGAGCTACCTTTCGGAAGAATGGTGGACACATATTTTCTCTCCTGAACTCGTTCTCCATAGTCAAATTGAGATGGGTGATGTGTAAGGGTAGTTTTGGAAATATGCTTGCCATACAGAGATAACTCTTAGACTTTGGTCGAGCATATGCGCCATGCCATTCAACGAGGTTTGGTAAGGCGTCGACGATGTTTCGAAAGTGTTCGTCTGTACGAATTATATTCCATTGACCTTTGCAAACCTGTATAGAGTTAGTAAGGTCGGTTTAATCTAGGTGCTGAGTTGTGAAACAAAAATGCCAATGAAATACAGGGATTGGGGAATGAGGGAAGTGTCAACTATTGCTCCTAGTAGATATGAGGCCCTATATACCAGAGTTCACGCTACAGTGAGCTATGACTTCTGTGAGTACATGCCTCATGAGTTTTGTAGTGTTCATGGATGTTTGGCAAAACAGGACAGTTCATTCTACTTTGAGCCCCGGTTGATATTCGTGAGTAAACGTTATAAGATCATAGCCGACAAGTCCGTTCGAAGCTTATCAATTCTCAAAGAACCGCTGGGATAACATACCAAAGTGGTGATTTTAGGAAGGACGACAAGAGATTGAGTGGCTGATTGCTTCAAAAAATGCTGAACAAGGGGGGGCTTTTTCCTATCACCGCCTTCCAAACTCAACACACAGGCTTCAGAAAAAGTCATGTTGACAAAACGAAATACCTCCTCTAAAGTGCAGTTGTTATTTGGTGTCTGATAAGGGACCGGGCCCGGTGGTTCCAGCATTTGCACAGGCGTTCGAGATGGATTTGAGTGATTGGTGATAGTTGGTATACGAACAGTTCTGCTGTCCAAAGTCTTCTGTTGAAAAACGGGGAACCAGAACTCAATGTGCTTGACATACTGACAAAGTTGCGGGGTGCGAAGAAACCATAGCACCGCCTGGTTTACAGATTCCCTTGTTGCCTTGATTTTGATGTGCCGATATAAGCGATCCTGTATGAGAGATCTCCACATTCCACATACAAGCGAAAGCTCCGAAACTTCCCTCCTTCGCGAATGCCTTAATTCATTGCCCCAATTGCGTAAAGCCTTTGTATCTTTTTCCTGCTCACGGATTGCCTTCACTCTCGCTGTGACTGGATTTCGGATGCCAAAGAGGTAGTCTAAAATTCGTTCATGGATTTCGATAGGGAGTGTTCGAAAAGGAGACGAACTGGAATGATCGGCTGGCTTTAGAATCCTCCCTAAATTTCTTGGTTTGTCTGACTCCTCCGGTCTCCAATTTCTCGGTAAAGATTGTATGCTTCCTTCCAGATGCTCCTGAAGTGGAAAGGGTGTGCTACTAGGTCGCGCAGGCGGTACTATATCATTCTCACTCTCTCCGATCTTGACTTGCTCAATAGGCAACGTGGGGGTGGACGGGCCAGGTGTTGCAGGTGTGGAAGCGGTTGTCATGAGACGCAGCTCGGGTGTCTGGACGAGATCCATTTCTCGAGCCATGACATCGCTATCGTTCAGCATCGTGGTCCTCTACAATGTACCTCAATTATCTGCTATAATTTCCAACAACCTCAAAAAACCTCATCGACTGTTCTGGTCTCATGAAAGTCGACGGCGGGTCAAGTAAGATCCAACAATACCCGTTGGGATAGGTTTGAAATTTAAAGTTCAAACTGTCTCCGGTGGCAGATTGGAGGTAGCGATAAAGGGATGAAGGCGGAGGATGCTCAGAGACTGAGATTGAGAAATCCGGTCAGAATCGGGTGAGACTGTGATCCCTGGCGGTGTATCGACAGGAACTGAAGTGTATCGTTCTCCGTCAAGCCGACGGGCGGTTGCGGAGTAGAGGCGGGGTGAAAGATTTGAAGTAAATGTATGTTGTAGAAGAAGTGGATTGCAAGATGGTCATATGGGCTGAAGGGATCCGTGGCAGGTTGAACAACGAAAGTCTGCAAGTGGGTTGAATGGTCGAGCCTGCGTTTGCTTCGTCTCATTCATCTAGTTTGGTCTTGTCTTGCGACTGCACTCACGGTCCAAGCCTCATCTTCGCTCAGCCTTCGATTTCTGTCACGTAAAGGGTTTAGCGTGACTATTAATGGTGGAGCCCCTTTAAGCTCCGGATCCTTAGCGTGTGTCAAGCGAGGCAAGGCTGACAACTATTGAAGGATGAGGATGAATCTCACTATTATTAATTAGTAACTACCGAATCACTGGGTGACAACGATACTCGCTGCCATACCCGATGTATAGATGTCCCTGGACCTTGTTTAATTGGCCAAAAGCTGAATTATTTCCTAAGATCGGTATACTTTCTTGTACTACAGCATATGGATTGTTTGTTCTTGAAGATACTCTTTATTTCCCAGCGTGCCTTGGGAGTTTGCGATTTCCTAGGACATAATAGCAGCAGAGCCTTCTATCTACGATGCATATCCAACTTCACACCCCCAGGTGTCCAGAGAAAGCTCCTCATCGGCCAAATCTTGTTGTTTGGGCCGCCTACGCAGATTCCACCTTTTGCAAGCTCTGTTTAGCAGCGTTGCAGACAGTGTTAAGCCTACCGTTGCTACAACACTCCATTGACCAACCGAACTGAACTTCTCTAAGCAAGGGATAACTTCCTCCTGAGCAATCACTGCCTGAATTTTGGTGATGTAAAATACTAGGCACAGTCCTTGGATGCACCATTGGGCATAACAGTACCAATTCTTATGATTTAGCCACGAGAAGAAATTATTTCTCGTTAGCCGACAGCAGTCCTGTCGCAACTGCTGCTTTTCATTGGCTTCTTTCTTGTGCTTCACAACAAACATGAATATCATAAGTAGTATGTATGACATTCCAAACATAATGCTGTATTTTCTTAGGGATAATGACCTAGCATCTGTAATTTTCACGCTGTAGATTCCTATTTCGTTTGGATTGCGGCCAAGATAATAATCCCGGAAACAGGAGTAGATACATCCTGTAGACATATTGGTGGTACCTAGGCTGATCGCTTCCAACGCTTGTCGCCAGCTGTCATTGTTATCAATGGCATTGTACGCATTCCCTGGCAAAGTTTCTGAATATCCTATTGGACAAATCTGATAATGCCGGTTGGGGTCGGTAATAATGATCGTATAGAAACTATATGCAATCGCAAGAAGAAGCGTCCACATGATGAGGATTGGGCGCGACTCCGCCTTTTGAAATGTCGTCGAGTAGAATGCAATAGGCAGTGCGGCCAGCAATCCAATTTCAATAATCGTGTTTGTTCGGGCAAAATCAGGTTCATAGACTCCAGCACACGCCGGAAACATGGGAGATTCGGGCCCTATACTCAGAAACTCGCAGTAGGCGTGGGAACTGATGGGCGAGAATCTGTTGTTATGCATGAAGATCATGATTTGATGAAGCGCGGCAGCTCCCGAATATGATAGAGCATAAGCTGCAATTCCCACAGCCAGCCAGGTTGATCTGCGTATGATAACCGTGATGGCAAGCATGACGATGTAAGTGAATTGTGGCGTTCGTCCATATTGACCGCTCACCGGAAAAGCACATACCACTTCCGTTGCGATTAAATTCGGTGTACTATATAATGTTTTCGAATTGACTTCGGACGTGGTGGGTGTGTACGTATATGGTATGCAAAAGGCAATGAATACTAAAATACACAGAATTATAGAAGCTTGGGATGAGTAAACAAGTAGCTTCGCATAACAAGCCGCAATGCCTTGAGATTTGATGAGACACATCATTCCATAAATATTTCTTTTCTAGATCTATCGCTAAGTTGTTAGATTGGGACAAAAATATGGACCACAGAAAAGGAAAAACATATCTTACAAACTTTCACTGGAAGCTCTCACTGCAAACTCTCACAGCACTTCTATACTGTGTGACCTCCATTGCGTACTTATTCAAAGACTGGAAGTGACATTGCAGCCCCTCAATATATAGCCTTCTTCCATAAATTACCTAAAGTGGAAAAAGTTGGGGTCGGATAAATCCCGTGGGATTCGCGGCACTGCAACAGCCGGAATGTCATGCGCAGTTAGCGAGCGTCTAAATATGAGGTCATTGGGGGCTGTTGAACAATTCCGATCCTGCTATTTTCCCATTCGACGCTTGATAACATAAAAGCGTTAGCTCCTCAATACTCCTATTTTCGACAGCTATTGTAAGAAATATATTTGAAAATCAAAACTCCTCAAGCTGCAGGCTCTATATCTCGAAGTACTCTCCCATAAATTTATGAGAAAGCACCCCGTCTGCTGGAATATGGTTGAGGATTTGTTATAAGACTGGAATCAAGCTAAGAAATCGATCGATGACCAACTCAAATCCAAATCTTCGTCGTTCCACCTGATGAAGTTGCAATATCTCACATTGAAAAGGTTGCTTAATGAGCTCCAATAGCTAGCTATCATATTTAAAATACGAAACTAAGCTTGCTGCATGATTTACGAGCACATATTTACATTTACTCATAAAGTTGTGCTGGCAGCTACAGAAACTTCGTATTGCGAGAGCCGCTCAAGACATATGCTGACACGCGTGTTTAAAACCCATCAACATGCAGCTTAGCTTGATGTTAGAGAACGGAGGAAGGATTACATAGAACATACTGCAAGCATCTCTATCCCCCGCCTCGTCAGATTGAACCCTACTACTGCTCCTCCCCTTCTTCTTCTAATGGAAAGAGAATGGGGCTTTCGGTCGGGAGCGCTGGAAGTTCTGGAAGTGGACGTCGGAAAAACTGGCCGGTGACGAGAATATCAACGAAGACATGAGAAGCATGGCAAAAGAAGCCGACAAGATGACGACGAGCATTGAGAAAGCAACCGAATAGATACACGTACAGAGAGAGAAGTTTGCCAAAATGCATGCCCTGTAGTCCATAGTGGTACGCATTATTTCACCTCTAACTTTTAGTCTAGGGGCAAACTCAAAGTTCGATGAAAATCTTGAACAGCAATGGCAAAGTCATCATTAGAGAACAGCTGCTTATATTGTGCTCTAGTAGTATGTCACACTTATGGTTCGTTAGGAAAAGCCGCGGCGAAAAGAGGGAGGATCGTCGCCGATGTAAGTTTAGTCCGCCAGACTACTTCTGCGTTATTTCTTTGGATCATAAGTACCTGATTGAATAGCTAATAGTAGGTATAAGTAAAGAGTTTCGTCTTCGCTAGTCTTAAAAGAGTATTATAGCATGCTTCGAGATCCTGATCTGCATTTAGCATTACCATTTCAGTTATTTTGCGTATCAATCCCCAATTATGTTTTATACAACCAAGCCTCTTAACCGTACTTTCGCCTCATCTTTGTATTTTCCTGCCTGGCGTTCCTGGCCGTGAAACATCATCCCCCTTCCGTCTCTTCTTAAGATAATCAGATCTTGCAAAGAACAAATCTTGCAAAGGACCGGGTGGCCGCTTCCTTCCTAATGCAGCTAATGTTGTCAGAGGGTTTATAACCAACTATGAATATGGGGTAGACATACGATTACTGTTCGTGCCAACTTTACATTGGCGCGAGACTTCTGAAGGCGAAGGGTTATGAGCATAATTAGTGCTAGGTGTTAACTGTTGGAATGGTGCCGGTATCACTGTTGAGCCAGTTGAAAGATATACCGATTCTGTGGTTTGTCATTTAGCAAATGAGCGGCAATTATTCAGATTCGATTGAAGCGATATCAGAAGCAGACGCGAATTAATAAGGCACTTACTGTCATTTTTCTGAGGTGATGATGAAGGAACAGCAGGTGTTGCAGCTGTTTGCTGACGTGGCAAGGATTCAGACTTATAGGAGGAAATGGGGTGGTGAGTAGTTGATGCGAGAACCTGGATTCCTTGTCCGTTTTGTTCATCAACTTCGTCATCTTTGTCTTGGTCGGCTTGTTTCGTTATCTGATCCTCAGAATGCATATGTTGCATTTGGCTGTGTGTCTCAAAGAACGGTTTTCTAGTAGTAGTTCTAGGTATGTTGATATCTACTTTCTGTTGTGATGATAGACATGGAAAGTCTGTAGCTTTACTAGACACATAAGACCTACTGTAAGGTATACTGGGCTTTGGTTTGACTATAGTATGACACCAACCGGAAGTGAATGGTGTAGAAGCTCTCGAATTTTGGGAACTTGAACCAGAGCTAAAAAATTTGGAAGGCGCCCCGAATGCTTCACTTACCCTCATGACTTCTTCTTGGTCTAATGAGCTTAAAGCATCCTGAAGGTTGTCCGGCGTAATGACCATTTCCTTAAACTTTACATCTTCGTCCCGATCGTTGTAGAATTCTATCCCTACCAAAACCTCAACAGTTGGATCCTCTGCTCTCAAGCGCGTTGCCTTCCGTACGTAATCCTGGAAATCAGCAGCGAGTACTCGAATAAAGTCATCCCACAAGTTTCTTTTAAGAAACCTTTTGTTTCTGCCTTGGGATAAATGGTTCAAGTAAACTAATGCCCAGGTGAATTGGTTTTGGCTACCTATATACTGGGTTTGATGCTGTTGAGACTCCGCGTAGTTTTTACCATAGACTGATACAAATTTATTATAGGCTGTAGAGTTTACTGATAGAAATTCAGATCTGTGTTGATTGGTGGGCGATGGTACCCTAGCGGTTGGTTCTGAAAGGGACGGTTCAAGTTCTCCGTTGGTTTTTGAAAGTAGAACTGGCGAACCATGTTCATCAACCGTGGGTATTGATACTATATCTGTATCCAGTTCCGGTTTCATAACGGAATGTTCCAGGTCCATGGGATCTTGATCTGCGCTCGATGACTCTTCAGCGGCTGTCGTGAGTTTATTCATCGCGTACGGCTGTTGCGACGAAATTCCTGAATGCGCCTCTGGGTTTGATTTTTCGAGCATTGATACAAGGTCTCCACCTATTAGTGACTTTCCTGAAGATTCCGAGCTGTCTAGAATTTCTCTGGAAGTCTGCTGGGCAGATGTAGGTTCGGTAGGATGGGACGATTCTTCACCGCTCTGAGGAGATTGGGAATCGGACGCAGGCTTGTACTTGTATCTGTCCGCCCTCAGCATTTCGTTTATGTCTTTTAGAGAATCCTCTTCATTGGGATCCTCGCTAAAGTCCATCATTGCAAGCCTATTGCGTTTTCGAATCTTTCCGGGGGCGATTTGGACATCTGAAATAGCGCTCGGACCAGTAGCAGCTGTAGCATCAACATCTTGTATCATAAACTGTGAACACCTCGTCGGTGATGCCTCATTTGATATACCTCTTCGTAGGGGTGTTTCTAAAATTGATAGTGATATATCAACAGGATTTTCGGCGACTATTTTCTCCAAAGTTGGATGGCCCTCAAATTCACTAGATGCAAGTGGTAACTGGGTTTCCGATGGTGCCCATGGAGTACTAGAATGTATGCTCACAGGTAGCTGTGAGCCCGCAATCTCATCGTAGAGCTGCTGACTTGCTAAAAATTCATAGGAATCGTCTTCAAGTCCATCAACAGTATCCCAAGACAAATCCTGATCCTGAGTAGTACTCTTTGCTAAATCATACACCTGGGACCGGCCATTAGAGGTACTTTCCTTTAAAAGTGCTAGTACTCTAGAAGAACCTTCTTTAAATGTGGCAGGGATGAAGGGGTCTGACGATACATGTGACTCTTTTACACCATTGCTGGTAAGACTTTTTCGACCAATGTGCTTCTCGTTGTTAGTCTGAGTTTCTGATAACCGCTGGTTTTGATGAGGGGTACGCTTGACTTGGACTAGAGAGTAGATGTGTGGCAAGGTTGATGGAATCTCTCGAGATCCATTGGGATCGTTGAGCACTTGATTGTCTTTCTCGTCTACTTCTTCCCCTATTACATGAGGAACGTCTAGCGGTAGCTCATCGTCGCTATTTGGACAACTAGAAGGAAAATTTCCCCGAAAATTGACCTTCGGCTTTAGTATTGTGCGTATAGGGCTTTCATTATGCAACTGTGACCCTTCATTAAGCTCATCCTCAACGTGGGGATCTCGGATCGGGCTCGACTCCCAGGATATAGCATCCGCGTCATCATCACTATCGTCATATGTTTTATCGCGAATGTGGTCGGTTCCAACTGTACTGCCGATTGGAGCACATGCGTTACGAGGCAACATTGGTTGCTCCTGCTCTTCCAAATTCCTATTGAGATCCTCGATCTCAGAATCTAACTCGTGGCCTGTGCCATCTGACATCTCCTCATCAAATCCACTAACATACTTGTTTTCTAACCATGGGTCTTTGTTATGATGTCCTGAAGTTTTGGTATCATACGGATCAGTGTTCTTTTGTGATGCATTAAGGTTCATAAAGTTAGACTCTATTTGTGTTTCAGGCGTTTCTCCCTGTTTGTTTGCCATGAAAGATCTCAAGTCTTCGAGGACTCCAGCAGGAATGTTGGCATAGAGTACATCACTGCCCGTCTCTGATTGTATCCACGAATCTGTTCGCTCCAGTAGAGCATTTTGCGCTTCCGGTATTCGGGCATATGAACGTGGAACACGTTTCATTCCATCGAATGAATTCATATTTAGATCATGGTGCAAGAAATTGAATCTATTGACAGGGATGATCTGTTCCCTTTGGCTCGCTACCTTCCTTGAAGGAGATGTAAAACTGTCCTGGGCATTTTCCTTCTCGCTGTCTTCTAGTGCTGGAGAACATGCACGATCAAAGGTAGAAGAGATTATTTGGGGAGCCTCGAATTTTGGTATACCGGGCTGCTGAGTCTGTTGAAATTCCGGGAGAGATTGATCATGTAGACCGTTCGCCTTAGCTTCAAGGCTTGATGCAATTTTAAGTATCTCACCGTTTTTGAGAGCCTTCAAAACAACTGGCCTTGAAGGGCTTGCCTGAATGTGGTTTATTGATCCTCCTGAGTCTTTACTCAGATGGATAGATTCGCGACTCAATCCCCGATCCTGGGTACTTCTGAAAGTAACCAAACCGTCCTCACCGTCCTCGGGTATGCTTCTCTGAACTGTTTCGAGTGCAGGGCTCCCCATATTCGTGATTTGAATATTAATAGGGCTGTCAGATCCACTCTTGCTGCGTCGGCTGTAGGGTTTTGGGAGGCCGTCAGGAGAAATCTCCACTGCTTCAGTATCTAATAGAATCGAGCTTTCAGCTAAACTTGACGTGGATCTCGCAACAGTTCCAGACTCCTCAACCCGATTGAAAGGTTGACCTGCTCTAGGAACTTGGGGCGACAAGTCAAAGCGCTTGGGTTCTTTATCTGTCACTGCCGGGTTTGGCTTCAACGCGTTTGCAGAGAGGATACTGAGGAGGTCTCCGCCCTTTTCTGTGCCACTAGTACGCTCTTTCAGTCGATTAGATTTAGGCGCTGGAATTTGTGTATCGAAAGAAATCTGCGTTGCAATGTTCAAGCCAGTCGTCCAATCTTGTAAATGCGTAGGAGATGACGTGGATAACGGCTTTGAGAGCTGAATACTCCATTTTTCTAGTACAGCTTTGAGATGAGGCATGGTTTCAGCAAGGATTGGATTCCCAAACGTGGTAAAGCGTTCCTGGCTTTCAAAAGTAAACTTTATTACTTTGAGAGTCAATCTTTGGGAAGGCATGTACTTTGGATTGAAGATCATGGAAGAGTCAGCTAAACGGCTCAATTTAGATAATAGGAAACACTTACTATATAGTAGTCCAGTAGGGTAAAAATCCTGCCTGCTGTTTCTGAAAATGGGTTACCTATTGTCTCTGCGGCGTCTTTTATTGCGCCTTTCGAAAACGTTGCTCGAATTTTAGCGGTGGCATCAGTAACTGTAGCATGCATAGCTTCATTTGTCTTAGTATGAAACTGTTAAAGTTAGAGTGGTCTGAGCAGAGGAGCAATGTAATTCACCTCGACTATTTGAACATGTCTTGATCTTGTAATATGAATTTCCACAGATTCTTTAGTACACAAAATATTTCCTTGTCCCATATAGCCCAGTGAAGTGCCTCCCGAAGAGGAATAGGTCTTATAAGCAGATTCCAATTCATTCTTGATGACTTGGTCAATCCATCCCCTTACGGAGAACGACATGATGCTGCTTTGCGAACCACGAAATCCGTTGTTAGCAAGTATTGAAGTGAACAGACCTGGCTACCATATTGCGCCTAGAAATTAGCTAGACCGAATGCTAGTTTTGAATGTTAAGGAGCCATCTAAAATTGGACATATTTGCATCTGTTGAGCAGTAAATGAGATAGCAGCGAAGTGCAAACGCCAATATATTGCTAAGAACAACCTAGACGACAGCCTCGTCGCGTGGAGGACGTGACGTGACGTGCCGAGCCCTGGTCGATCACGTGATCATGAATACTTGGCATTGTCCAACCTGTTCGGTGCTATCAGTCGTCCCCAAGGAAGAATACAAAGTAACAAGACTCACAAAGTCAAGCATAACCACTACTTTCAAGGCAGCCTTCTTCTTCCTACGAAGAAGGCCATTTTCTAGTGTCGCCTAGATTAGCTAGAAGGTCTATGAGGGAGCTCATATCCGTACTACAGCAAACACTACTTACTGCCTCAGTCATCTTGGATTCCCTTATTGCTGGAATGATTGCTTGAAAAGTCAACTAAGCATGTGTGTTTTAGAACCAGCTATTAACAAAAATCAGCAAAATTGGTGCCATGATCTTTCACTTGGAAAGCCGTTTGTCTAGGCGGCCATCTTCGAACATTACAAATCACTTACAGCAGCAGCTGTACGCCCATATCCCAAGTGCTTCAGTGTTGAAGCAAGTGGATTGAGGGAAGCGATCTACGTCAACCAGATTACATATGAAGTCAAGGTTCTGGCCATGTCTTCAAACGATTCCCCTAGGACCTCCATAGGCCCATCCCTCTTCCCTCTCAACATCGGCTCGCGACGTGGTTCTCTAGCCTCATTGACCGGAACAGCCTCCGTTGATAAAGAGCATTTATCTCAAGCACTCGACAGAATACACAGTACAGCTTGTCAGTCAGATACCCTCACAACATTTAACGAATTTGCCCCACCACCGCAGTCGTCAGCCACCGAACAGCAAGGAATAGCAGGGGATATCATGCAACACGGGCTGAGCGGTTTATACAGTCGCTTTAAAGGTGCTGTTGGGGGAGGGAAGGACAAGCATGGCATATTGTCTAACAATGTAGGGGATGGTGAAAGTATAGAAACAGGGTCTGTCAACAGTATTAGGTCTCCAACGCCTATTTCGGACGAATCAATGATTATAACAAGGAAGGATAGTGGTGATGTTATATCTCCTGGTCAACAGTCTACATCTTCATCATCTCGTCTCCAATCTGCAACATCGTCGTCCTTTCCAAGTCATCATCTAGAAAGTCAGCCCCAGACAATAAGATCCCCCAAAACGTCAGCTTCCTCAACTGCAACAACACCAAAAATGTCAACATCTACCCGGCCAACAATTACACCAATGTCTAAGTCTACTGCATCATCAGCTATAGTACCCACTGTTGCGCCGATTAGTGTCAGTGCTTTCAAGGATAGCGACAAGATCCGAATCGCAAACAATGATACTAAACAGGAAGACAAAGTTGCTAAAAGAGGTGAACCTGTATCATCTATAAACAATACCAAACTCCAAGTAGCCTCACTCCGAGGTTCTGCCCCTCGGTCAAATAGTGAAGGCCAAGGTGCATCTGAAAAAAATGAAGTCATAGCTAATAGCACAGCTTCGACTCAGTCCAAGCGACGTCTACCTTCTACCACTGATGGAAGTCTTGACTCTGGGAAAATCCTGAATGCCAACCAAAGTGCTTCATCTTCTTTGTCACTATTACAGGTTTCAAGTCGGGGACCAGTACGACCAGCTGCAGTCGAGCGAATTGCACATAGCCAACCACCGAGCTTCCGAAGCTCGCGAGCATCGTCTACAGATCGTAGTACTGCGGAAGCTAGTCCCATAACCACATCTGCTCATCTTAATATACGCCATGAAACGTTCTCCCCCGATGAAAGTCAACCTAATAATGCCCCGGGATTGTCACGAATACCTGGTACGACGATCAACGAAGGCGCTCCAGAAGCAGTAAATGCAAGGCTTGAGCAGATGAGAAAACAAGTTTTAAGCAAAGAATTCTGGATGGCAGATGAAATTTGCAAGGAGTGCTTCCTTTGCAACGACTCCTTCAGTGCTTTCAGGAGAAAACATCATTGCCGTACTTGCGGATGCATATTTGACTCAAAATGTACTTCTACTATATCAGGTCAACGGTTCGGCGTTCAAGGAACATTGAGAATCTGTAAAACATGTTTAGCTATCATTAACAGTAGATACGATAGCAGTGAGGAGTCGGATGATGGTTCATCTCTACCCGGCTTTTTCAATCCTCGAAAACCTAAACACGACTCTTCCAAAATTGACGACCCTGATGATGCAAGCTTACAGCACCAAGAACAGCCACCTGAAGACGGAAAGCCTCGGCCTGTTGCCACACCTATGATGGCTATAGCTGCACGACGAGTTGGTGATTCGGCAAACAGACACTCCCTTGTGCTAGATGATGGACCTCAAATTTCTCGACCTGGGTCATCAAGATCCTTGAAAACCCTCTCAGCTGGTGGTCGTCCAGCATCTTCGGCCCATAAAAGACATCAGTCTCGAAACAACTTTCTTGGAAGATTTAAGCCTACAGCTGAAGAGACTGCTCCCTTTCATCATGGGAGGAAGGACGACTCAGGGAAACGCTCACGACTGCCCGCATTCCACGATGACAATATCATTGATCCGGACCTAGCCCCGTACATGTCGGATGAGGAGTCTAGTGCAGACGAACAACCAAGCATTTTTGCAACAATGAATAGTGGCAGTATTGCAAATCCAAATTTTGAAAATGACCGATCTGGGCTTGGGTCGCTGCTCAGTGCAAGCAAGAAGCACAGAATGAGAGGGGGTGAGAAGAGTGTGAGTGGAGTTAGCTTCACAAGTCGAGGAATGGACGAAACTAGTGGTACTGCCTCCGTGATGGGATTCACTCGTCCAAGTCGTCGACGTAACCTCAGTACTGCGAACACCAGCATGCTTCTATCTCGCTCCTCCCCTAGGCAAATACCATTTGGATTTGGGAACTTGGATGAAGAGCTTGCCAAATCTGAACTTTCTCTGCCTACTAATTTACTATCTTCTAGAATGACTAGAAGTGCGTCTATGAGAGACGCTAGAGCTCCCGTTATTGAATTGAACAGTGCAAGCTTGCAACATGTTCATCGATTATTACGCCAGCTTCTGGAGGACACTAAAATACCAAACGTTGCTTCCTGGGAAAAGGCACTGATGCCAATTCTTTTACAATGTACGGATGATGTAAATCCCAATGTCCGCCATGGAGACGACATTGATATTCGGCATTTCGTGAAGACAAAGAAAATTCCTGGTGGGAAGCCTGGTGATACATCATATGTATCGGGAGTCGTCTTCTCTAAAAACTTGGCGCTAAAGAGTATGCTACGTACTATCGCTAACCCACGAATTGTCATTGTCTCGTTTCCTATTGAATACCAGCGACATCACCATCACTTTATGAGTCTGGAACCGGTGATGGCCGAAGAAAAAGAATTTCTCAAGAACATGGTAAACCGGATAGCATCTTTGCGTCCGCAGCTACTTCTCGTGCAGAAGAATATTTCTGGGCTTGCACTGCAGTATCTAGTGGAAGCGAACATCGCAGTTGCCTACAATGTGAAGCAGTCAGTGATAGCAGCTGTGTCTCGCTTTGCTCAAACTGAGATTATCTCGTCTATAGATATGGTGGCATTAAAACCTGTCCACATTGGCAAGTGTGCTGGATTCGATGTAAAGACTTACGTTCACAAAGATATTCCTGGCAAAAAGAAAACATACATCTACCTATCGGGCTGCCCAAAAGAGCTGGGATGCACAATAGTGCTACGTGGAGCAAATACGGCCATTCTCTCTCGGGTGAAGCAGATTACTGACTTTATGGTATACGTCGTTTACAATTTGAAACTGGAGACATGCTTGATGCGTGATGAGTGGGTTGCGCTTCCATCCATCACAGGAAGTAGCGGAAGCATATCACCAAGCAAGCCCCTTTCACACAGTACCGAATTCAGCTTAAACCCTCCCACTAATCCAGTCAATACCATCACAGCTGCAAGTGACAAATTACAAGCTATGACTGATCAAGCTATGAACATGCAAGAGCCAATTGAGACTGGTATTCAAACGAAGCCCGCGAGCGTCCCGATCGATGAGCAGCCTGAGGATCCTCAAGACAAAGTTCCCGATCCAGAAAAGACACCTAAAGTCGTTTCTGCCCATCAGTCCCATACGCATGGCTCTCATGATGATCAGTTGCCAGATGACATTCCAATGCCGACGTTGTACAGTGACATGGTATCTAAACATCAAACTAAAATATTATCAGCATCACCATTCGTCAAATTTAATCAACCATATCTCTTAATGAGGGCACGAGAGCAGGAACGTAGACTTCTCTATCTGAAGAAACTCAGAGATCGTGATATTCTGGAGGAGGATGGAAAATCCAAACCCCAAAAGTTCCAACTTATCAAACCAGAAATGGTTCATGGGACTGTCAAAAATGCTTCGCGTCAAGTCATGGAAGTTCTTCATGCCGTCCATGATGCTGAATATGACAAGGCTATGCACAACTACCAGACCCAGAAGCGCCAGTGGGAAAATCAAGTCCAGATAAATAATCACCTTTTCGATCCATACGCTCGTCAAAATATTACTGTTCTTTATACAGTGGTGTGCACGGAGACCAAAATTCCTTGCTCGGGTCCTGATCTTCTTGCTTTAGACTTCTATAACGAGCGCGAGGAATCCAATACTTTCCAACCTGACTGCACCTTAGGTCAGTATGTTGAGGACCTGTGCTTGAGTGCGAATACTATTTGCATGTCTAATGGCTGCGAGCGCAAGATGTCAGAGCATCATCGGACCTATGTGCATGGAGAGGCGCGTATAACCATCATTGTCGAGCGGTCGGCCAGCAAAATACCGGGTTACCAAGACGAAATTCTCATGTGGAGCTATTGCAAAATATGCGAGAAGGAAACACAGCCAATGCCTATGTCAGACAGTAGCTGGAAATATTCTCTGGGGAAGTATCTAGAGTTATCATTCTGGAGCCGTGGGCTAGGACTCAACGCTACTTTCTGCCCTCATGATCTTCACCGCGATCACCTACGATATTTTGGTTATAAAAATGTAGCAATAAGCATTCATTATGACCCGATAGATCTCCTCGAGATTGTTGTCCCTCGAGCGAGGATAACTTGGAAAGTAGACAATGATCTCAAACTCAAGAACGACTTATTCACAAAGATCGAGGAACGGTGGAATCGCTTCATGGCGTCGGTTAAATCAAGAATCAAAGATATCAATATCGACAGCGTTGTGCCGGAGAAGACGGAGGCGTGCAAAGTAGAAGTAGAGAGATTGACGAACCTGGCACAAGAGGAACATTCATCCTTGACTCGAAAGCTTCAACAAAAATATATGGAATCCAAGTATTACGAGATTATCCCCATGAATAGAGCTGTCAGGGCTATGCAAGAAAAGGTTGCCAAATGGGACGATGCGTTTGCAAATTTTGAGACCAACTTTTTCCCATCTGAACGGGATATTAGAAGACTTGCTACTCTTCAGCTAAAGAAGATGTTCATGGATCGTGATGAATCAACCACCTCAGTCGTGGTCGGCGAATCTACAGATCTGGCTTCGGATGCTGATGAGAAGTCTCCCAGTGCCTCTTTCGAGTTGGCGCGAAGCCCTGCGAATATCTCACCAGATGAAGCTCGCGATGCTCTCTCGTCAGTTATGGAAGAAAACTTGACACCTGCTCACGCACTCAACAATGATCAACCCCCTATACCAACATCACCATCCGAGGCAAATGACAGTAGGATTACCCCAATTAGTCCGGAGGGAATGGAACATCTTGATCTAGCCCTTCCACACGAGGACAACTCAGAAGTGCCCACTCCCTCTGATGTCCCTGTTTCTCCAGAGCTATCAGGCACCCCTACTCCTCTTGCAGATCCATCATCCTCCTTCTTCGGCGACCAGTCAGAATCAACTTTATCTGAAAGAGTAGAGCTACTTAGACGAGCTGAAACTACTCTAAGCATTGCAAATGGAATTCAACCTGAACCATCTGGTCTTCCGCGGCCATCAGAACGTGGTGGGTTGCGACGTGCTGGGCTGGCAACTTCTCCTCCAATGAACCGTACACAATCACAACCAGCAGGGACTCTGCGGCGTATCAAACCCTCTACGAGTAAGTCGCATGTGCGACAAGACCGTACTACTAGAGACATCAGTGATAATTTTACTGTACCAGTGGAGCCTTTGAAACCATCTGCAACCGAGCCTGTAAAACCAACTGATAAGAAACTGTCAGAAAGGCTGGGCCTATCTACTCTGAGGAGCAAAAAACCAGGGCATTCGCTCATTCCGAGATCCGTCACCAGCAGACGTAAAGAGACTAAAGTTTCGACTTTAGCAAAACATTTCGAGCAACTGAGCCGAGAATTCGAAAAGGAGCGAGTCCGTGATAGAAGGCAGCGTGCAGCAAAAGTTACCCAGTCAAGGGCCTTTCCAAAGGCTTCCTCAAAACCTATCGTGGAGATTTATAAAGACGTCAACGACGCAGTTGAGGAGCGTGGTCCGGGTGAATTTCAACCTTCACAACCGGATGGCAACCCTGCAACCGTGGTTGATGGCCTTGCAAGTCTTAATACTGCGGGTGATGGAGAGAAACATGCTACTCCAAAGCTGCCTACGGACACTGCGGCAACTGCAGAGGAGGCTGCAGAAGAGACCGCCACGGAAGCTGAAACCGACGACAACCAGCACAATGTCAGTCAGACCGGTTCAGATGATGATGGTGCTGCCAGTGATGCCGATCACTCCTTGTTGGATCAAATTATCCCAGGAGCCGCCGAGATAGCTGAGTCCCTGGGGAAGCCCAATGCAGACCTACCGCTTGAGCTTCCAAAGCATGAAAAGTCTAGTTTGATGAAAATGCTCACCAATTTTTGGGCTGAGAGATCAGCTAGTGGATGGACAGCACTCGAATATCCAGTTAGTACCTCGGATCATATTTTTGCTGACATGGATGTCATTATACGAGAAGATGAACCAAGCTCCTTGATTGCATTTGCTCTTCAATCCCCGCGATATCAAGATGAGCTAGCCGGACTTCGTGCCCAGGAAACTAGAAGTAGGATCCTTGATGCTGGAGTTGATATCAACAGGCATCCAAGAAATGAGCACGATGTCTTCCAGGATGGCAATATTGAACCTGGAGTCGAAACATCGTTACTCCGAGAGCAAGGCACTCACATATCACTTTCATTCACCGATGGCTCTGCAACACTTCAATGCAAGATTTTCTACGCTGAGCAATTTGATGCCTTGCGCCGTAAGTGTGGTGTCGCTGATCGAATAGTTGAGTCTTTATCCCGATGTCTAAAGTGGGATTCCAAAGGCGGAAAGACGAAATCTGTTTTTTTAAAGACTTTGGATGACAGGTTAATACTGAAATCCTTATCTTCCATTGAAACGCAAGCTTTTCTGAACTTCGCCCCGGCTTATTTCAATATGATGGCCGAGATACTTTTCCATGAACTACCAAGCGTTATCGCAAAGATGCTTGGCTTTTATCAGATTGTGCTCAAAAACCCAGTTACAGGAATTGAAGTCAAATTGGATGTACTTGTCATGGAAAACCTTTTTTATGATCGAACTCCAGATCGCATATTTGACCTGAAAGGATCGATGCGGAATCGAAAAATCGAATCCACGGGAGAACAGAACGAAGTTTTACTCGATGAGAATATGGTAGAATTTATTTATGAATCTCCACTCTTCACGCGAGAAGTAAGGCACTCCCAAACGGGTTCCTTTCCAGTTTCTGACTCTTTTTAGCATTCCAAGAACCTTCTACGCAAATCTGTTTTTAATGACACGCTGTTCTTACAGAGAAACGATGTAATGGACTATTCCTTAATGTTAGCTTTTGATGAGGTATGTTTGTATTATCATAAATCTTGGATTTTTACTAATTTTGTAGAGTCGGAAAGAGCTTGTGGTAGGAATTATAGACGTGGTTAGAACATATACGTGGGATAAGAAGCTGGAGTCTTGGATCAAAGATCGTGGCTTTGCTGGTGGCAACCGAAACAAACCAACAGTTACGTCACCAAAGGAATACAAGAATCGTTTTCGAGAAGCAATGGATCGCTATATACTTCAAGCTCCCAGCAGCTGGCACCAGTGGCAACACACAAACGCCCGTGTAGAGCCAGATATGAGGTTCGAGCTACCACCTCACAGTCCAGACACACCTGATTCACCTGATATCGAATCCAAATTTCTGTCTAATGAGCGTTCATAGCGAGGAGTTTGGAGCATAGAAGATAACCCTCATATTTCAACAGAGTTTCAATTAAAGCTAGTCCCTAATGTAACGACGTGGTAGATATATGCTCGAATTCAGTATCCATGATGATATTGTTCCCAGGTTTCCTAGAATTGATAATGCATTAGCGCTTCTACCAGCTTGATTTTCTTCTCTGACTACAGTAGTTGCACATTTCTCCAAAATTATAACTGTGGCTATTATTAATGCTCCTGACGAGACGCTAAATTCCACTTGCTTCGGTGCTGGGACAAACACAATTCGATTTCCGTTTTACGAAAGGTCATGTTGCTATAAACGTTGTTATGCTGAGACATGCTACGGGTGTAACACAATGACGCAGGGTTTCCGGCGTAGTATCCGTGACTTTTACAGTATGCATAGACCGTTAGGTCTTGCATTTTCCTGCACCTAATATTCCTCACGAACCTCTTCCCTTCATAGCTCATCAGCTACGCTTCCAGCTTTTTCACCATTTATTTTTCGAATCAGTTCCATCAAAACCATGAGATTCCTCTCGGAAATTCTGCTAGTAGCATCCACTCCGTACTTAGCTGCCAGTTTTTCCGTTTCAGATCCCTCTCGATGCCCCTCTCCTACCCTCTCTAACATCACGACCCCATCTCTAAATCTAACCGCGATTACCACCCGGGACGGAGTGTCCGTGCTAGAATGCTGGAACTTTCCATCATTCATCCCATCCGCTGGAGCAGGTACAGTAGGTGGTCTCAATCTCGCCTTGGGAGAATTTGCGAATTTGACTTTCACGGTGTTGCCGCCGAGATTTGATGGGGGCTTGCATCGTGCGCCGGCAAACCAGTACGCTCCCTCCTGTCTGTCCGTTTAACATATCTCCGCTTCTCCCAAATCACTTTAGATAATATTAAAATTGGTACCAGACTAGTAGCTTTCCTCTCCGGTGTAGCGCATATCACACTTCCCAATTCAACGGATGACGTCTGGATCACGGGTGGGAAGTTTGGGGTAATTGTTGTTGCAGATAGAAATGGCAGCGATGGCCATATTTCGCAGTACCCTAGCGCGGAGGATACCGTCGCTTTGCAAGTAAGTTGATCCCATTTGCGAGTGAGGAAGTGGGTGCTGACGGAGCGTAAGATTCCTTTTAAAGATGGGGTAGTTCCAGAGCATAGGGTTCTTCGTAATAAGCCGTGTCGATGGGAGGAGATGATAGGAATCTAATGGAAAATGAGACGTTCAGATCAGAGGATGCCTACGAAAAGAGTACCTACCTAGAATATTATTACTGAGCATTGTGTTGCAGCTATGAACTAAAGTTTCGCTAGCCCGCTCCTCTCTCCATATTTCCAGAGCTATATGATTTTAGACTAGTTGCCTAAAGCATAGGAATAGAGCGATGATTCAGCGCCACGTCGACAAAGAATCCCGCGGGTGGCATTGAATACGTGTTAATTGCATATTTGCTCATTTTTATATGAGAGAACATATCTGTCCAAAAATCAATAGTAGTTTCTTCCTGGGGCCTGGTGGGTCACGTCGCCTCGCCTTGTAGGTACAAAAGCGAGCCCCTTTTTATGTCAACAAACTAACAATAGATCAAGAGCCTCGAATCTTTTCGTTAGACAACTTGATAGTCTCAAACGCCAGAATAATTCAAGACTGGGTATTTTAATTGGCCCCCATTCACTGATGTTGTGGACAAAGCACTCTGTTTTGGCAATTGGCCTAGTGATCACTTGTCCTTAGTTAAGCAACTTAGCAGTGGAAATGGCTTATAAATACGCGTATATAGTGCTATTTTGGAATACCGGTTAGTATAGAAAATTATGCATAGAGGGCTTGAAATGTACTGAATTGGTTGATATGTGTATTAATATCACTATCCATGATATACAGCGCAGCGCCTCAAGCTTCTGAAACCGACAACTTAGATAATGACTCTTACGTGTAGCGAAATCTTCTTGTAAACCTTGCTAGTAAGAAGAGAGCAAGTCAATGGGTGGCGTCTCTATCCCAATACGGAAGTAATTTTGCTCAGGCATCTACAAATCTCGTCACCTAAAACGGCAAGGCAGACTACAAATTGAAGTCACGTGTTATATGGTCCCTAGTTAGATGTGAAATCTAAGAGAATCGGAATAGATCAAGCTGTCTAATGGAACATTTAAAGGCACTGTACAGCTCTGTGAATAACGCTGGTCGTCTTTACAGTGTCCTGGTTATATAATATATGCCACTCTTTCTGTAAAGGAGAGCTGGAGAGTTAGCTACGACATGTACTACACCAAAGTGAAAACAGAATACACAACTCAAATCAAGACAATAGCATCGTGAGTAAACCAAGGAGACCCTGAATGAATGCCGGAACTAGTGAATCTAGCGCAGAGAGGACGAGCGTTACTCAAACAAGGTTTGGCCTTGGCAACCTCAGGCAACAGGCAACCTCCATTTATGATCATTATAAAAGCAGAGCCACCACTTCTCAACCCAAAACTTGCCTTTACATTTCCAATAAACAAATATCAAGTCTGTGAGTAGAAGAATAGGCTTAGAAAAGTTAATTCCCAGTCTCTAGAACATTAAAATCAATCGTAAGTACTACCTATATTCCACTCATCTAACCCTAAACACATGAACATTCTACGTACATACGTTCACAAGAATACCAACGTTGAAAATTCTGATATTTTAACAGAACAAAATCTACAGCAACAACAGCAACAATGTTCGGCTCTGTGAAGCCAATTGGACCTTCTTGCTACGCTCTTTGTGGTTGCTATTTCTTTTCTCCCTCTTCGCCCCAACCTGAATATCTCCCTCTTGTGAAGAGTGAGGCTCACACCACAATACTTTCAACAAGCTCTAAGACGGTACTGAGGCAGACATACTCGAATTCTACGTTCAATAAAATTGAAGAATGTGTATATACCTTCCCATTATATGATGGAGTTGGTGTAGTAGGATTTACTTGCAAGGTCGGCTCTAAGACTCTTACTGGCTTGGTGAAAGAAAAGCACATGGCTAAGAAAACGTTTGACGATGCCGTCGCCAAAGGGCAAACTGCCGGCCTTCTCCAGCAAACACCTCAGGCGTCCGACGTATGGGCTACCAAAATTGGTAATATACCAATTGGACAAAGTGTCGTTGTTGAGACCACATATATTGGAGAGTTGAAGCATACCGAAAGCGATGGCGTTCGATTTACTATTCCGACCAGAATTGCTCCACGTTATGGTTCCGGTCTAGCAAATACCATCACACCTAATGCAAAGGAAGAAGGCGGTATCAAGATTACGGTTGATGTCAGTATGCCGGGCGGCTCTACCATTCGCTCTATAGATTCTCCTTCGCATCAGATAAAGGTATCAATGGGAATCGTATCGACGGCAGCAGAAGCCAATCCTACTTTAAGTAAAGCCTCCGCCACTCTCTCACTAGGAAGCACTGCTTTAGAAAAGGATTTTATTCTTGTAGTACAATCCAAGGACGTTGGAGTTCCGAAGGCTATCCTTGAAACCCATCCAGATTACCCAAACCATCGAGCTATAATGGCAACACTCGTCCCAAAATTCTCCATTCCACCAATTCGCCCAGAAATAGTATTTGTCGCCGACCGTAGCGGAAGTATGAGAGACAACATGCCTATGTTGGTATCGGCAATGAAAGTCTTCCTTAAGTCTATGCCGTAAGTAAAACTCTCTTAACCCCCCCTGCGCCGTAACATATGAAAGTTCAATATTTTTTGATACATTAGGTGACAAATTATAATACACTTATCTAATTAATTTGCGTAGGTCTGGTGTGAAATTTAATATTTGCTCCTTTGGAAGCAGCAATAGCTTCTTGTGGCCAAAGAGTAAAAGTTATAGTGGCGAGTCTCTTGATCTTGCTATGAACCACTTGAACACCTTCGATGCAAATATGGGAGGAACCGAAACATACCGTGCTATTGAGGCCACCATTGATAAGCGTTTCGGTGATATCCCACTTGAAGTCATTGTTCTTACAGATGGTGATATTTGGCAACAAGAATCTTTGTTCGCCTATGTCAATGAGCAAGTTGAAAGTTCAAAGGGCAATATCCGAGTCTTCACTCTTGGAATTGGCAATGGGGTTTCTAGTGCCTTGATCGAAGGTCTTGCTCGCGCAGGTAATGGATTTGCTCAGTCCGTTCAGGATGGTGAGCGTTTGGATAGTAGCGTCGTACGCATGCTCAGAGGATCCCTAAGCCCACATGTGACCAATTACACGCTTGAAGTGAAATACGAGGCAGGAGATGACGGGTTTGAGCTCATTGAAAGGCCCACAGATAGCATGAAGCTACTTCCTAAAGAGGAGAAGCAACCCTCAAAACCTGCTTCTGTCTCGTTATTCAACTCTAGTATTGATGAGAAACAGTTGAATACTGAAATGGAGAACGCAACAGCTAATCTTCCAAATATTCCATATCCAAAACTTCTTCAAGCTCCACACAACATACCTTCTCTTTTTGCCTTTTCGCGGACTACCATATACCTCATAATGTCGCCCGAAACACCTCCACAGATTCCCAAATCCGTCATCTTACGGGGTACTACAACAGAAGGTATCGAGTTGAATATCGAAATCCCAGTGGAGGTACTTTCTACTCCGGCTAGGACTATTCATCAGCTTGCTGCTAAAAAGGCAGTCCAAGACCTCGAAGAAGGTCGCGGCTGGATTTTTGACGCCAAAGATGCAGCAACTGGAGCTCTTGTCAAGGATAAATATCCAAGCACTTTTTCGGATTTGGTCAAAAAGGAGGCTGTTAGGCTTGGTGAAAAATTCCAGGTAAGCGATAGTCTCTCCAGTCTTACGTTATTAAAGACTTATGTGTCTGCGATACATGTTGCTCTCAACATCTTTATGTCAGATATCGTAACACAATAAGATACTTTTATTATCAGGTCTCCTTTGTATCACGATATATGAGAACCTGAGACCATTAAGTTATCATGCTTCAGCAGTCTGCAGAAATTGCAATATGAGTCGACGCTAACTATGTTCACAGGTCGCTGGAAAGTGGTGCTCCTTCGTTGCCGTCGTTGCAAATGACGACGTATTAACTTCAAAGCGTCCCATGAATCTGGGTGATGGAGATGATGATTTTGAAATTATCGAGACTCCGAATACAGATTCCTCATCACCATTTTATGGGCAAAGAGCAAGACCGGCAATAAGCCGAGCTGCTTTTGGAGCCATTCCTCCTCCTCCTGCTGCGCCAGCTGCAACTACTACCCCACAGTATGCTGCACCGTCAGTTTTCTTCAGTAGCTCAGCTACAAATAGTGCATCTTCTAATTTCTCGCCACACCCATTTGGTGAGCCACAGCCTAAATCTCGTAGTAGAGTAGCTCAGCCGAGCAGCGGAGGCCTCTTCAGTGGTGCGGCTCAACAGAGCAGCGGTCTCTTTGGTACAGCTCAGCCAAGTGGTGACTTCGGTAGTGCGCATCAACAGAGCAGCAACAGTCTCTTTAGTAGTACAACTCAGTCAAGTGGTGGCTTCGGTGGTGCGGCTCAACAGAGCAGCGGTCTCTTTGGTAGTACAGCTAAGTCAAGTGGTGGCTTCGGTGGTACGGCTCAACAGAGCGGTGGCGGTTTCTTCGGTGCTGCCCAACAGTCAATCCATACGGCTGATACCTCCAACTTCCCCGGTCCTATTCCCTCGACCAGTAACGTTGGTATGGTTGGTATGGCCTTTGGGGAACAAGGTAGGAATTTTGGAACGACTTCAGCTACTCCCAGAAATTATTTCCCCATAGATTGGGCATCCAAATCCATCACGGAAAAGGTCTTGGCTGTGATTGAGCTCCAGCAATTCGATGGTTCCTGGAAGCCTTCACCGGAGTTGAGCACTATTACAGGCTTCGACAAGCTGCGCAGCTCGACCACAGATTGGACTACAATGTTTATGGTTTGTTGGCTGGAGATCAAGTGCGCTTCCGAAGAGGCGACGTTTGAGATGGTAGTTGAGAAGGCTAGAGAGTGGTTGGTAGCTAATGTTCCAGGACTGGAGGATTTAGAAAATGAAATCTCAATGGTTGTGAAGGATTCTTAGTAGTCGCAAGGAGGTGTTTTAGCTCTGGATATCGGCAAGGGTGATTAGGTTCTCAATACGGGGAAACGCGTTGATCATTTTAATCATGTAGTGTACTTCAGACAGCCCAGCACTCAATATCAGATGTAACGTATTCTAAAAACGAAATGGAAAAACTCAATAAGTATAAGAGTGGACAATTGTCTTCTTGATGCATCATCAATGAACGTTCTTTTCTGAGTAAAGTTTTATTGTTTTTACTTGTGATTGTTTTCTATTTGAACACAACATGCCAACGATAAGTAGCTTGGTGTTTGAATTCTCCAAATCCCTTAATGTTTCATATATCGAACCCATTCTGTGACTCACTATTCTCACGTAAAGTAAATCAATCGTTATCAAGTACCAACGTATATTCCTAGCGGGCAATTATCTAGAATTTGGATGGTCTGTTAAGCAAGTAGGACCCCCCCCCC